>Ga0105162_1000243_pt1 | contig 37203 bp, 35 predicted proteins | sample JNZ201metaG_FD_81532 | JGI IMG/M metagenome (GOLD analysis project Ga0105162, IMG submission 81532) | Hot spring microbial communities from Jinze hot spring, China to study Microbial Dark Matter (Phase II) - JNZ 20120812A | ecosystem: Environmental > Aquatic > Thermal springs > Hot (42-90C) >...
ATAGGTTTTCATTGATATTAGATTATGGCTTCAAAACCTCTCAAGAAATAAACCATCATCGTTAAAATTCATAGGAGAATTATAGTAGATAAGATACTCATCATTCAGTAAAGAACAAAATACTCAACATAACATCAAACCAATAAATAAAATCATAGATAAGAGAAAAATGAATACTAGAACTCATAAACTATTCATACAATCTACAACCACCTAGAAAATGAGCTTAAGCTGCCAGGTCCCAACTAGAAAATGTGACGATACAATGTTTATATTCCACTTTTTAATTATAAGCTACTACATCCATTAAAATTATTATGAACTTCATTATTTCTAAATAACAAGTCTTAAACTTCTAGCTTTTAAATGTAGTTTATCCTATTAACCATCCAATTATATTAAGCTTCATCATTTAGAAACTAATAATTCAGCTTCCTAATTAAATCCTTAAGTTGCTATTCATCTAAATACCAATAAGTTTATTAGGGTGTTTGCTATCGTAGTTGTACGACTAAATCATATGCAATATTCGACAATTTATATAAGTGGTGTTAATATGGTTGTATACTCATCAATTATAGGTGTTGGAAGAACTGTTTTCGGTGAGCATTATGAAAAGGATCCTGAAGATCTTATTGAGGAGGCAGGTCTAAATGCTCTTATAAATGCTAATATTGAAAGGAAGGATATTGAGGCTATATATATTAGTGACTACTTTCTACAAGTAACAAATAAAATCGGAATTGAAGAAGGATTTTTAGCTGAACTGCTAAATCTTAACATCCCAATGGAAAGGTTTAGATCATTCAGCTCTGCCTTAATGAATGCGTGTCTAGCTATATATTCGGGACGTTACAATATTGTGCTTGTTGGTGGTGTTGAGAAGATTAGTGATAGGCTTGATAAGATAAGGGACGACTTAATGATGCTTTATGATCCCTGGACCTACTATAGTGGTGGGACTCCTGAATCTAGTCATGAGCTTATGCTTCGAGAATACATTAAGACTTACAATATAGGAAAAGAGTATTACGATAAGTTTATGAGATCATTAGCCTATGTTTCAGTTAAGAGCCATAAATTCGGCTCAAAAAATAAATATGCTCAGTTTTATGGTAGAGAGATTAAAATTGATGACGTTTTAAATGCTAGATATGTTTCTAAAGGCATACTAGGAATTTATGATTATGCACCGCCAATAACTGGCCATCCATCAGACGGCTCTACTGTAGCTATTATTACTAGTCCACGTATCGCATATGAGTACTCAGATAAACCAATACATATTGTAGGTCTAGGTTCAGCTACCGACTATATTTCCTATACCCTAAGACCACAAAGAATCGGATTTAAATCTGTAAAGCTTGCAGGCAGTAAAGCTCTAAGTGAAGCCGGAATATCTATAAATGATATTCAAATAGCTGAACTCTATGATCAGTCAACAATTATGGAGGCAATTCTACTTGAAGATCTAGGTTTTTGTAGCTGCGGTAAATCATGGGAAATCATTTATAATAGCTACATTAAAAATAAGCTTTACTATGAATTCAGTAATGGAGTTTTATATGTTAATACTAATGGTGGTTTAAAAGCTGATGGAAATCCTCTTGGAGCATTGGGAGGTGCACAAATATTCGAAATAACCTCACAGTTAAGAGGCGTATCTAATGATAGACAGATTAAAGTTGAGAATGGATTAAAACATGGATTAACAGTTGAGCTTGAAGGATTTGGTACTAAAGCCTACGTCTTCGTATTTAGAGGTGATTAAGTGAGCAGTGAACCTATTGAAAGAAGAGTTTCATATATTGGAGATAGATTAAGAAGTAGTAGATGTGGTGTATGTGGTGGCATATATTTTAAACCTAGAAACTACTGTGGTAACTGTGGTAGAGCAAGTATAGGGAGAATGGAGGAGTTTTCTCTTTTCTTTGAGAAGGGCGAGCTTGAAACATGTACTATTGTGAGAGAGCCTACAAACAGCTTCAGGAAGCTTGAATCATTCATTTATGGTATTGTATCATTCCATAATGGTAAAATAAGAATTCCAGCAAGACTTACTGATTATATAGTTCCCAAAGACAATATTGAAGTCTCCATGTTTGAAGGCCGGGAGATTACTCCAAGATTTAGACGTAGATATAGTGTAGGTCCAGATGAAATTATTCCAACAGCTTCATTAACATTTACTTTTACTGATGAGTATTACCCATATCAACGCTATGAAATTATAAAACCAAGTAAAGTATATGAAAACCCAGGAATTGTAGGCTATGGTTTCTATACTTCAAGATTTAGGATAAAAGAAGGTAATATGGTTAGAGCTGTTCCATTTCTTGATGAGGACTCAATAACAGCTGCTGTTGAAGCTGCTAAATGGGCTTTAATACATTCAGCTGTTGATAATAGTCTTATAGGTAAAGTATACGTAGGCACAGAATCAAACCCCTATGCTGTTAAGCCAATAGCATCAAAGGTTATTCAAGTTCTTGATCTTGGTGAAAAGCTTAGTAATGGTGTTCAAGGCATTGATGCTATAGATACCGAGTTTGCATGTAAAGCTGCGACAAGCATGATAAAAGATGCTGTTTCACTTGTTTCCTACGAGAAAAGTGGTATTCAGTTTACAATGGTTATTGGTGCAGATAACTCTCAATCTTTCCCTAGAGATTCTCCGAGTGGTGAGCTTGACTTCTTTATTGGATTTGGTGCAGTAGCATTTATAATTGGGAAATATGATGTTATAGCTGAAGTTGAAGGATGGTATTCTGTGACCTCTGATACTGCTGATTTCTGGAGGAGGGATGGTCAACGATATCCAAGCCATGGTGGAAGATTTACAGGTGAACCTGCATATTTTAAACATATTGTTAAGGCCGCATCTAAGATAATGGAGAAAATGAATTTAAAACCACATGATATTCAGTATTTTGTATGCCATCAACCAAACATACCTTTTCCAATTAGAGTTGCACGTATTTTAGGGTTTAAAGAGGATCAGTATCTTCCAGGATTACAGGTTGGGAGGTTTGGTAACATCTATGCTGGATCCTCGCCGCTTGGCTTAGCGGCAGTCTTTGATGTAGCGAAGCCATATGAGAGAATACTTTTAGTAAGCTATGGCTCTGGAGCTGGAAGTGATGCATATGTATTTATAACTACACCACAAATAATGGATAAGAGATCTAGAATAGAGAGATTTAATGTAAGGTATCAGGCTGAAAACAAGTTTCTACAGTACGTTAACTATGATACTTATAGGAGATTTAAGGAGGGAATATAGAGTTATCCTACTGCTTTAGCTACAAGCTCTACTATATCGTATGCTTTAAACTTAATATTTTCATATTTTATTTTACGTTTAAACATTTCCACGCATATTGGACATGATGAAACTATAGCTTTAGCTCCTGTTTCAATAGCTTCACTTAGTCTTTTACTATTTATTGAAAACGCCATATCTGGATTTATTGCTAGAAGTACTCCTCCACCTCCACAGCAGTGGGAATCAAATCTATTTTTCCTCATTTCAATAAGGTTTATGCCAGGAATTGCTTTAATAACTTCTCTAGGCTCCTCGAAAACCTTCATAAACCTTCCTAGATGACATGGATCATGATAGGTAACAGTAGTATTCATTTCTACTATTAGATTTAGCCTACCATCATCTATAGATTCTTTCAATACCTGGGTTATGTGTAATACTTTAAAATCATATTTGCTTCCAAGTATTTCACTATATTCTTTCTTAAGTGTTAAATAGCAGAATGGACATGAAGTTACTATTGTTTCACATCCGGAATTTCTAATTACCCTATAGTTTTTCTCTACTCTTTTCTGGAATTCCTCCTCATATCCTAGCATGTGTAGAAATGCACCACAACAGTATTCACTAGATGCAAGGTAAGCTGGGTTTAAACTTATTTTCTGAAGTATTTTCACTATGTTTTTAGCATTGCCTTTAAGATATTTTGAATATGATACTGTACATCCAGCAAAGTATAGTGTTTTACCTTTCTTTTTTACATTTAATCCACGAACCCATAGTCCTCTATTCCGTTTTGGTTTCATGTATGGGTTTTCATTATTATGTAGTGATGCGATAATATATTTGCATTGTTCAGGTTCAAATCCTGACTCCTTTATAGTTCCTCTTAATGCTTCAAGGATTTTAACGTTTTCAAGTGCACATTTGTACTCGCAATAACCACATAGTGTACATTCATATACTGTTTTTGCAACTTGTGGTGATGGCTTAATTATTCCTTCAATTAATCCCCTACCAATTATTAGTCTTCCTCTTGAAGTATAGAAGTCAACTCCTATTTCCCTATATGATGGGCACTCATCAATACAGAATCCGCATCTAGTTCTATTACAGGTATATATGTTATCTATATATTTCCCAATTTTCATTTAGCCACCTACTTTAATCCATTTTGATGGCCCAAATTTTTTACCTGGGTTCATAATATGTTTAGGATCAAATATGCTTTTTACTGATGATATTAGCTTTAAGGAGTCTTTATGCTCGATTTCACATAGAGTTCCAGCATATTTTTCCCCATCACCCTGATAGCTTGTTGAGGATCCTCCAATGGATAATGCATATAATCCTATTTCTTTTACATAGTTGTAAAATCTTTTAATATTATCTAAGTCTTTATCATTAACATAAACCGCAAAGCTAACGCTTGTATGTAGGCTATATGGGGCTTGAACATAAACATTCATGCCTAAAATCTTCAAACCATTTTTTAACGCTACTTCCTTAAACTTCTCGTATGCCTCATCAAGTTTCCCCATAGGTATGCTTGCATCAGCTGCTCCAAATCTCTCAACTCTTTGACTGTCAGGCCATTTTTGCTTTCCAGGTTCAAAATTTAATGTGTGTTTACTTGTCCACCATGCATTAACAATTTCCCCCTCTTCAATAACTTTTCCCCCTATTTCCTTACATATTTTCAAAGTGTAGTTTCTTGAGAAGTTTACAACTTCATCGTCGCCGTTAAATGTTACACATAATATAGCCTTTGTTTCAGGAGGGACTTTTGCTTCCTTTCCATATTTAACCTTATATGCATGAGTATAATACTGAAATCTACTACTACACATAATATTTACAGATTCAATAGATAATCCTGCCTGAATTATTCTGTTAACTGCTTTAACGGCATCAGCAAATGTTTTAAATGCTATCATATCTACACATCTATCCTTAGGCTTAGGAAATATTCTAAGTGTTGCCTCAGTTATTATGCCAAGCGTTCCCTCAGACCCTACTAGAAGCCAGTGTAATCTATATCCTGACGAAGATATTAAAGTTTTTCTTTGTCCAAGTCTAACTACTTCACCAGTACCATCGACCAAAATTAAGCCTATAACTGCCTGTTCAATTTTACCATATTTAATACCAAATGTTGAATCGTTTCTAGTAGCTATAGATGCCCCAACTGTTGCTGCTTGTTTGCTTTCAGGATCATGGGGAAACCATAAACCATATTTTTCAAGTTCACTATTAAGCTTAAATATTGTTATTCCGGCTTGAACAGTAACTGTTAAGTTATCAGTATCAAGCTCTAAAATTTTATTCATACCGCGCGTATCAATCATAATACCTCCAAATGTTGGAACAGCTCCACCAGCCATTCCAGTTAACCCACCACATGGTATAACTGGTACTCCATGTTTATACGCTATTCTTACAGTTGCAGCCACCTCCTCAGTTGATGTAGGACGGACAACAATATCAGGGAGACTTAACTCATTAAAGGGTCTAACACTCCAATCCCTACTGTAAGCTATACGTTCATGGACTTCAGTAAAAACCTTATCAGCACCAATAATATCAGCTATTTCCTTAGCGATTGAACCATAATTAGTAGCCATATAGCATTAATTAAAATAACTCCAATATATATTTATTCTCATTTACATGGGCTTTGTTAACTTTAGCTTTATTTGGGTTTTCTCTTCCTTATTTATGGTGATGGTATGCCTAAGGTTATTAGGTTTGTAAGGAGAGAACTCTATTTATTCTAGTTGTTTATTGCTTATATATTTTCGTTCATGTTCATTAAGGATGACTTCAAATATTTTAAGTTTCATTATTGTTAGGAGTCACGTATCTATATTATCATGGTTTATCTTAAGCTTTTATTGATTGATAGGAGAGATGTTAGAATTTATGGTTGATGATACTATTATAAATGTGGGTTCTATGAGGAGATTGTTTATGTTGTTTTGAGCCATTTCTGAGGAGAATTCTTTACATATGAGTTTGTAATGTTGCAACATGCTTACATCATTAGCATTCCTTAAAAGATTAAAGCTATCTATGGTTCAAATATAGTTGTATTAAGTGATGGTGCTCATTATTATAAAGCATCATGAGAATATTAAAATTAAAACATGAATTGTATAGTTTGGAGGTTAGGAACTTAATGGAGGGAATAATACAGTATATTAAGGATAGAACTAGAGTATTCGATAACTACATACCATGTATGAAGGATAGATGTGGTAGTGAACATGTATTAATGCTTATAAAATCAATAATATAGCTAACAAACATGAATTAATGAAAAAATGAAAGCTAAAGAATTCATAGAAACAAACACACCAAAATAGAGTGATAAAACATGTTCAAGTTGACAAAGCCTTTACATGCCAATAATACTAGTGTAGTTATACATATCTATTATCACATTTCATTATGAGTTTTTTCCTCTATATGTGTTATAAAGGCTATTAATGCGGCTACACATGCAAAATCAGTTGATATTGTAACTCCAGGACTTAAATCTAGTACAGCTCTTGAAAGTCTAAGTACACCTGTAGGTAATCCCTCTCTTGCCCCTATGAGAATGCTTATTTTCTTACCGCTTTTTACTGCCTCATCAATTATGTTTGAAATCCTACTTATTACATATCCTCTTGTTGAGGTTGAAATTAGATATTCATTACGTCGTTCTCTAACTAACTGATATAGATCCTGAATATATACTGGTACTTTATGTACTTCTCTTCTATAAGTTCTCTGCTGTACTTCATAACGGGATTTTATACCTTCAAATACTCCCTTAATAAATGTATCCACTTCATCTGCCGATATCTTTTCCTTAGGTGATACTACTAATTCATTAACTTCAAATGTTTGTACAGCTCTTCCAATTCTAACTCCCATTGCATATACAGCGTTAAGAGGTCCTGTATAGGGTATTTGAACAATGGATAATCTACGTAGAAATTCCAATATAGGTTTCTTTCCATGTTTTCTCTTCTTAAACTCCTCAAACTCTCTTCCACTTCCAATCATTATATAGGTTTTGTCTCCCAATATCTCAATGTATACTATCTTATCTGGACTTGTAAGGTCAACATCGGATCCTACAGCTTCTCTTATTAAAGCTCCAGCTTTTATATTAACATCTATACTTGAAAAATTATGTTTACCTCTTCGAGTTGTTCTTATAGCAAAGCTTTCATTCTTAACAATTCTTTCCTTAGCTATTCTAACTGATGTATTAACTATTTCTTCAAGTACTGATTTTACTTCAGCCTCAATAGGATAAGCATACTCTACTTCTGGAATGTTTTCATTAATGATTTTTACAGCATTATATTTATCATCTACATCATCCGCTAATATAATACCTAAAAATCCATTTGGCTTAGTAACTACTTTAACATTACCTAAAACATCAATAATATGGGATGCGGCTACTTCCTCAAGTCCTTTCTGAGTTTTAATAAATAAATCCATACTTAAACATCTAATATAAAACTTAAAGTTTAAATATTTTTAATCTTATAGCAGTGATTATGGGTGTAAAAGAAGTTACTGAAGAGGTTGTTACAAGATATATCTTAAGGAAATCTATTGAAGACTGGATAGATTTTACTGAGCGGGATGTAGTGATTGTTGGAGCTGGACCTGCTGGATTATCAGCTGCAAAATATCTTGCGCAGGCAGGCTTAAAAACACTCCTTATAGAGAGGAAATTATCCTTCGGAGGTGGAATAGGAGGTGGAGGAATGCTTTTCCATAAGGTCATCGTTGAAAGTCCAGCTGACGAAATAATTAAAGAGATAAAATGTCACTATGAGGAGGTTGAAAACGGTATTTATGTTGTTGACTCTGCTGAACTCATAGCAAAACTCGCATCAGCAGCTATAGATGCCGGAGCTAAAATACTTCTTGGAGTAACTGTAGATGATGTAGTGTATAGACATAGTGGATATGGAGCACAAATAGTTGGAGTTGTGCTCCAATGGACTGCTGTAACAATGTCTGGATTACATGTTGATCCTCTAGCTATACGATGTAGAGCGGTTGTGGATGCAACAGGACATGATGCTGAAGTATTAGCTATTGTTTCAAGGAAAATACCTGAACTTGAACTTGAAATTAAAGGTGAAAAGTCTATGTGGGCTAGTGAAGGTGAGCGTCAAGTACTATACAATACCGGAATGGTTGCTCCTGGACTATACGTTGCAGGTATGGCTGTAGCAGCTTTAAAACAAGCTCCGCGTATGGGTCCAATATTTGGATCTATGTTGCTTTCAGGAAGGAAGGTGGCTGAGGAAATAATAAGTAGATTAAAAACCAGCTAACATGGCAAATTTATTAAGTATCTGCTCTATATGCATGCTTAAAACAGCAAGCTATACTTGTAGACGATGTGGGAGAAAAGTATGTGTAAAGTGTTATTTTCATCATGGATTATGTTTGAAATGTGCTAAAATCCTTATGAAGCTCAATTCTTTACAGCATATATCGTCATCATAAATAAGATGAGAAGACCTTAATAAGGCTTAAGCTCACAGCCATACAGTACTTATAATTGTTTTTTCTTCAATAAAAGTTTTGCTTGAAATGTAAGTACCAGTTCTTCACGTTGATTATAAACTTCATTACTAAAAGTTACAATACCATAATTTCCCTTTTCAATTTTCTCAATAACCTTAATCCTAGCCATAATAGTGTCTCCTGCAAATACAGGTTTTACAAATCTAAGATTATCAATACCGTAAAAAGCTATAACGCTTCCCTCAAAAAAGCCAAGTCTCATCCAAAGTCCTGAAGTAACAGCTAGAGTTAGTAATCCATGAGCAACTCTTCTCCCAAATATTGTTTGTTTAGCAAATACCTCATCAATATGAAGTGGGTTAAAATCACCACTAATTCCTGCAAAGTTTACTATATCTGCCTCAGTAATGGTTCTTCTAGGGGTTTCAAAGAAATCGCCAATATTAAAATCCTCATAGAACCTCATATAATCACCACAATATACTTGATCTAAAATAATAAAAAGTTTACTTAAAGCCTAGAGAGTTCTATATTAGTTTCTTAAATTTGAATTAAGGCTAGATATTATGAAATAGATACCTTCTTCACCCCTCGAACTTTAAGCATCTCTGAAATTAGATCCTCCTGAATCTTTCCATCTATGACTATGTAAAGTTTAGGTTCAGGAAATAAATCAGGATCCTCAGCCATAATCTGTCTTATGCTTCTACCTGCATCAGCAATAATCTTAGTGATTCCTGCAATAATACCCGGCATATGCGAATCCGCCTCAACTATAACTAGTGTATACCCTAAAATTTTTGAAGCTTCATTTAGGAATGCGCCTGCTGATCTAATTTTACTAAGTATTGGTCCAAGTTTTTCATCAGTTGAAAGTATTTTCACAGCTTCTCTTACAGTTTTTCGATCAACATTTAATGCTTTAGCTATTGATGTTAAGGTAACCTTTAATGGACCAATATAAACTTCCCCACCATAAACTCTTAATCCAAGCTCAATAACAAGTCTTGCAACCCTCATTTTCGCCGGATCATTTTGGAATCGTTCACTAAGAATATTCCACATACTAAAAATATTATTAATTTCCTTAATAAAGCTTATTATAATATATCACTTATAAGTTACGCTAATTAATATCATCATAGATGGAGCTGGAAGACTCCGTAAGGAAAGATGCTGATCAATATTTTAAAGAATATGAATTTTATCTATTCTTCAAGTTACATTTTCAGCTATTAACAATTCGAAAGACAATAAAAGGCCTAAGTTTATAACGGTTTAATAGGATTAATTTTACGCTCTTCACAAGTCTTTACGGTATAATTAAGTATTTAGTAGAGGCCTTTAAGCTTAGATGAATTTAATACTTATATAGTATTTAGCTAAAGCTATACATAGACATGGCTGCTAGATTTATTAAAGTAAGTTCTCAGAACAAGTAAACTTAAACCAATTTCCGGAGAATATTTAGTAATGCTTTTACACTTTTAAGAATTAAGTTAAGCCTTAAATTATTAGTATAATATATTATTGGGGGTTTGATTAGACTTGTAGGGTAAATATGGTTTTATGGAGATTATTAAATTATGAATGCTTTAATCCTAGGCTTAATCTTAGTATTGAGGAATCAGTTTTTAGATTATTTAAAAATGGTGGTTATGACGGTGTTTTATGGTTATGGCGTAACAATCCATCAGTTATTATTAGCTATTCACAGAATGTTATGCGTGAGGTTAATTTAGAGTTCTGTAAAATCACGGGTATAGAGATTGTTAGAAGACTTTCAGGCGGTGGTGCAGTATATCATGATATGGGGGTAATTAATATCAGTCTAGTTGTTAATATTGAGAAATATAAAGAGTTTATGAATGTTGAATATGCATATAAAGTTGCTGCTAAGCCATTGGTAAATTTGCTTAGAGATCTAGGTATTAATGTGGAGTTTAAGGCTTCTAATAGTGTCTTTACTGATAACTTCAAGATTGCTGGCTTTGCTCAGTACCGGTCACAGAATACATTATTAGTTCATAGTTCAATTTTATTTGATGCAAACTTAAGTAATTTATATAAATCCCTCATTAATATTAAATATCCAGTAGTTAATATCTCCAGTTTAGCTGGAGAATGGTTAGATATAGATATGTTTAAGAAAGAAATTATTTATTGGTTTTCTAGAGTATTTAATGTTAAGCTTATTAAGACACCGCTAACATCTAAAGAGGTTGTTTTAGCATCTAAATTATATGCATTAAAGTATTCTAATATTCTCTACAATATTAGTAACAAGCATCCAAATGTTGTTGTTAACGTATGTTTACCTAAATGTTTCACAGTTAATTATGTTAAATTTTATGAGGATTTACTATTAGAAATATCAAGATTGTATAAAGATATCAATTTAGTAATTAAGTTTCATTTCATTAATGATATAAATAAACCACTAGTATTCTTGGATGGTGAACCCATGGCTTTCTAATACATAACTTTATAAATTAATACTATTTCCCCTCCACAACTACATATCTTATAGTCTATTAATTTAGCTTTTATACAGTCATCTAGATTGCTAAATCCCTCCCCTCTTACTAGCGATATTGCATTATCTCCACCTAGAATGTATGGAGTTATAGTTATGTGAAGTTCATCAACAAGTTTATGATAAAGCATATACCAGTTCAATATGCCCCCACCTTCAAGAAGTATTTTTCTTATCCCATTCTCATACAGTTTTTCCATTAAGTTCTTAAGGTTAATGCTTTCTCCCATGATTAATACTTCGACATCCATACTACGTATTTTACTTATTTTTTCTTTTAAGGCTTTATTTGAGGTAACAACTATTGTTTTAGCTGATCTATCAATGATTACATTTGCGTTTAACGGTATTCTCAGTAATTCATCTATAACGATTCTTATAGGATTTCTTCCATCAATAAGTCTTACTGTTAATAAGGGGTTATCATTAATAATTGTATTTGCCCCTACAAGTACAGCATCGACATTAGCCCTTAATATATGAAGCCTTTTAAGATCTTGTAAACATGAAAACTTAGAAAAACCTGTTTTACTAGCAATCTTACCATCAATTGTTTCAGCAGCACATAAGATGACGTAAGGCTTCATAAGTCTTCTAATCTAAAGGACTTAAACATTTTACTATTTAAGCTCTTGCATCAACAATATTAAGTATATAATCATATTCCTTATTATCCTCATTAAAATTACTAATTCTATTTTTAATTAAGGCTATATAATGTCATTCACTAAAATATGAAAATAGAATTAATATTCTTCACATACTTCAAGACACTTGATTTTTATTACCACAGATATAAATTTTTATAAATCTTATGACTCTATGATTCTTATGAATACAATTCTGATAGTTAATGATGATGGTATTAATAGTATAGGGCTATTGGCTTTAAGTCAAGCTCTTAGAGAACTTGGTGAAATAGTCATTGTCGCTCCCGAATATGAACGTAGTGGTATTGGTAAAGCATTATCTATAGGATTAATACGTACATCCAGTATTGAGATTAATGGTTTTAAAGCTTACTCAATTAATGGAACACCTGCTGATGCATACTTTATAGCTACCAATAAAATTCTTAAGAGGAAACCAAGTATTGTTGTTGCTGGTATTAATTTAGGGCCTAATATAGGGCTTGAAGATATTTTAAACTCTGGAACTATTGGCGTTGCTTTAGAAGCTGCGATACATGGCGTTCCAGCTATTGCTATTTCCTACTGTATTAGGGATATTCGTAGAAAGAATCATGTTAGTATTGATGAGCTTAGAGTTGCAATGGATGTTTCTAGAAGAATTGTTAGATATATTTTAGAGAATGGCATGCCCAATGGTGTTCAAGTATTATCTATAAATATCCCTGAAAAACTAGATAATATTAAAGTTAAAGTAACTAGAATTGCTCATGTAAGCTACTGCGATATACATTGTGAGACTAATAATGGATATAGAATCGTATCATGGCTTATAGATAACTATAAAGATGCTGAGCCTGGAACCGATGTTTATGCTATAAAGTATGAAAATGTAATTTCAATAACTCCAATAAGGTTAAACCTTGATGGTGATTGTAGAAGTGTTGAACTGCTAGTTAAAGATCTGTTTAGTTTAAGTACTTAGTATTACTATTGCTCTAATCACATCAGCTGTATCTTCAAGTCTATCTACAGCATTCTCTATGAATTCTACAGCGTCCTTAATCATTAGCCAGTTACCTATACTTTTAACCATATCTCCCCATTTAAGTATTTCAGCTATAAGATCAACTCTTAAATCATCAACTTCCTCTTCAATCCTCTCAGTTTTTTCAGCTGCATCTAATGCATCATCTGATTTAGATATGAGTTTATTAAGCCCATCTCTCAATATTGTAGCTGCATCACACATCTTATATGTTATTATTTTCAATCCATTTCTAATGTTTTCCGGTACTTCTTTAGGGTTAACGTAAAGCAGTCTTCTTGATGATGCTTTAACATAGGCAGCTATATCATCAACAGTTAATACAAGTTTCATTATTTCCTCTCTATCTAGAGGATGAAAGGGCCCCTTCATAAGTTCAGTAACTATACTCTTCTTAACTTCATCAGCTTCTCTTTCAAACTTAAATATTTCTTCAAAACTTTTCTTCACCTCATCGAAGTTGCCACTATAGTATGCCTCGATGAATTTCTTCATCTCCATAATAACACTTAAAACTTTACTATAGTGTTTTTCACAAGTTGCTAGTACTGCTTTCTCTCTTTTTCTACCAAACCATACAGCAACATGACCGGATTTAGACATGAATTCATCTTGTATATAGTATTACAGTTAAATATAAACTTAACTAAATGTGTCTTCAATCTGTTCATGTATATTTGCTTCATTTCTTGTATCTATGTCTAGATCAAGTAGTATTTCAGCAATTCCAGCTGCATATTCTGCAAGTCTTCTTAGACTTTCAATAGTTAAGCGTAAGTAAGCTACTACCTTAACATTAGAGGTTTCAGTTAGTATTTTCTCTATTAAGTCAACTTCATAATCACGCACTAAGCCTCTTAAACTCAAAGCTATGTTTGCTCTTTTACTACTTGTATTCACTATAGAGTATATAGAGTTCCTAAATGACTTACAGGCTTCATTCTCCATTTCAATTAGTTTTGAAACTATATCTTTATCAATTAAATCTAGGATTTCATATAGATTTGTAGATGCTATTGTAGCATGGTCAGCTGCTCTTTCGATATGTCTAACTATAACACGATACTCTAAGCATTCTCGAAGATCCTTAATTTCTAAACTACTTAGTATATTCGGCTCCCTAATGGCTGCTGTTAACTGTCTTATTGATAAGAAGTAGAGTCTATCAACGTCATCATCTCTCTCAATAATATCACGGAGAAGATCTCTATCTCTTTCTGTAAGTGCTCTTGAAATATCATCATACATACATGATGTTAAAGCACCCATTCTATCTATAACTCTTCTTAGTGGGAAGCTAGCATAATGTGATAGGACTTGAAGCGTTATTTTTGTTGAAGAATCCTCAATCACTTCAACACCTGTAAGCTTTCTAGTAATAACCTCTTTGATTTTACGCCTAAAGTTTAATGGGATCTTGTTTGATAATATATTTATGACATCATATCCTGAAATATATGCTGCAATAATGCTTCTTAATGTAACTTCCTCGTTCTCACTTATAATTTTTAAATTCATTACTTTATTGTTTTGTTTTAAGTTGAATGTTAAAGGTCTTAGTATAAGTGACCCGTCTGCCTGTTCATATATGCCTATAGATGCTCCCTTACTTAATTCATGTCTTCTAATCCATTCCTTAGGTAGAGAAATTATGTAAGTTGCCCCTCCTGTTTTAACGAGTTTTCTTGTCTCCATATAGATCTATATATTATATATAGACTATGATTATTATATAGAGAAACTATATAAATATTTCTCATAATGTTGTAGTGGTGGCTTAGTTGGATATAGTGCTGCTTGCCTGTGGCTTAGTATTGTCCTTCATAATGGCATTTAACATGGGTGGGAATGATGCTGTTAATCCTACTGATTGTGCTGTAGGGTCTGGAGTATTATCAATTAGCAAAGCTCTAATACTTTTCTCAGTATTTACTTTTATTGGCTCTTTACTTCAAGGATTTATGGTTATGAAAACCATAGGGGTAGGTATAGTACCTGAAATTGATGTTCTTGGAGCTTTTATTATTATTCTATCAGCTAACATATGGATCTTAATCAGCTCTCTTCTAGGTAAACCAATATCAACAACACATTCAGTTATTGGCGCTATTTTAGGATATGGTCTTGTTAAATATGGCTTAAACATTAATATTCAAGTTTTAGCAATGATTGCCTTAAGCTGGATTTCTTCCCCTCTATGTAGTCTTATTCTTGCATTTACAGTTTATAAAATGCTTGAAACATTCATTAAGAGAAGTAAAATTTGGGAATCACTAGTTTTTGAGAAGCTAATTAAGGTTCTTCTTATATTTTCTCTCTGTTTTTCAGCCTATTCTTTCGGAGCTAATGATGTTGGTAATGCTACTGGTGTTTATGTTACTATTGCATCGAAGCTAGGTCGTTTACCTGACTATAATACTATGATTCTACTAGCTACTTATGGTGCTATTGGAATCGTTATTGGGGGACTAGTTATTGGTCCCCGAGTCTTAAAAACAGTTGCATTTGAAGTTTATAGACTTGACGTATTAACTGGTTTTGCAGCAGAGATAAGTAATGCTTTTGTTGTTTATCTCTTTACAACTATACCCTACATGTTTATAGGATATGGCTTACCAATATCTACATCCTATGCTACTGTTGGATCAATTATTGGAGCTGGAATTGCTAAAAATAGAAAACTCATCAATAAGACTGTTACAATTAGTATAGCTATCTTCTGGATTTTAACAGTACCTGTAACTGCTGTTTTATGTGGGTTAATGTACATTATTGGCATTTCCATAATTCCGCAGCTTTAATGTAAACACTATATTACAGCTGAAACTCCATATTCTATAAGTCTAACTAAAATTAATACTTCTAAAAATTATATAGGCTTAAGAGCATAGTAGCAATTTAGAACATATTGAAATAAACCTAATTTATTGAAGCTTTGAGGTGCAATATAATACTATTGCTATTTATCTGCATGTTAAAATTAAGACCAAATTGACAAAATATAATAAGTCATGAAGAATGATGATTCAACTAAGACTTTATGCTTCGGAAATGATTAGGTAAATCTTATCTGCAATTAGCAGAGAGTGAAAAATTATTCAATTTTTATGAATAAATTATAAATTTTGTGTTGAGAAATTAACCCTATAAACGTTGATAAAATGGATAGTTTTCAACTAATATCAATTACGTATTTTAAGGTCTGGTGAATATTATTCGATTTCTTATTGTTCCTATTTTTTCAATTGTTATCTCAACTATATCTCCGTGCTTTAAGAATTTAGGTTCGGGTTTCATGAAAACACCTACACCTGAAGGTGTACCAGTAGCTATTATGTCTCCTGGTTCAAGTGTCATTCCCTTACTTAATACTTCTATTACTTTATCTATTTTATGCACCATTTTTGAAGTTGATGAATTCTGTCTTATCTCATCATTAACTTTAGTTATTATTTTAAGATTATATGGGTTTTCAATATCATCTCTTGTAACTATCCATGGACCTATTGGAGCAAACTGATCTAGACTTTTCCCGCGTGTCCATTGTTTATCTTTAGCTTGTATATCTCTAGCTGATAAGTCATTAAACACCATATATCCAAATACATAGTCTAAAGCTCTAGATGCACTTATCCTTTTACCTAGCTTTCCAATAATAACTGCAAGCTCACCCTCATAGTCTAGTTGTTGAACATAGTCAGATGGAACATAAATATCATCAAAGGGTCCTGCTATTGATGTTTTAGGCTTAATAAATATCATAGGCTCATCAGGAGGAGTTTTCTTCTGCTCCTCAGCATGATCTATATAATTTAACCCTAAACATAGTATTTTCGGCGGGTTTGGAATTGGTGCAAGTAATCTTAAATTTTCTAGTTTAAATCCCTGCTTAAAATTGAGGTTCTCAATTTTTTCAAGAATCATGTTTAAATATGTACTAGATATAAAGGATACAATATCTTCAGGCAGTTTTAGATTCAATATTCTTTCTATATCCCTACGATCTATAACAAGATTATTAACTATTAATCCATAAGATTCTAAACCATCAGGCCTTATGTATCTCAATATTTTAGCCATAATGTATTTACCCTATATCCTTTTAAAAATCTTTCTTTGATTTTAAACTTTGAAATCTAAGTCCCTATTAAACATGATTCACCCTACTTAATGAAGTTTAAACATGATTCTTGAAATATATTAACTATAGTAATGTTAATATATTTAAACAATAGTTCTCATTGAATTAATGTTTAACTAGTTAATAACTAGTAATACTTCACGTGCATAATAATACACATTAAATATGAAAAGCTTAAATATTTTGAAACTATTTCTATACAAAATCAACAGTTTAACATTATGAATTATTAAATTCAATTAAGTAACGTATTAATTTACAATAGTAAGATATAAGGAACATATTGTTTCTATAGTCATTTCATGTTAAGTTTTTCACTTTTAAATTTATTAATATATGATAATACTTCAACATCATTTACATCATACCAGTTTTTATAAGCATCTGCGACGGCAAAACCATATGTATCATCCCTAACATTAACACAATAAATAACATCTACGTGTGGAGCTACTAAATTTAATGCACTTATAGATGCTGTTGGTATTGCCACAATGATTTTCTCCGGTTTTCTCTTTTTAACGTATTTAACAGCTGAAAGCATAGTGTAACCTGATGCAAGTCCATCATCAGTTATTATAGTGCTCCTATTGTTAATTGATGTTTCTATCAATCTGAAAACTTCAAAACGTTTCTTTATCTCTTCAATTTCCAGCTTTATAACCATATTTATAAGTTCCCTGTTAATGTTGAGGTAATTTATAAGTTCTCTATTAAGCACTATGTCACCATCAGGATTTACAGCTCCAAATCCTGCTTCTGGATTGTTTGGAAAGTGGAGTTTTCTACAAATTAATAGGTTAAACTCGCATTTAAGTATTAAAGCTAATGTAGCACCTACCGGTACTCCTCCTGAAGGTATTGCTAACACTACTGGATCTACTAATTCTTTCGTTTTAATCATTTTAGCAAGCCTTACTGCTGCTTCCTCCCTATCTTTAAATACGTAATACTTATTCGTTAATTCTCTATCTACTATTATTTTCTCCATAAGCTATTCTAAATAGCCTAGCTCTATAGGTATGTTTACTATTTTATCTCCTCTAATAATAGTTATCTCAATTATGTCTCCAATATTCATTCTCTCAATTATTGACTTTAACTTCTCCGTACAGTCTACTTCCCTACCACTAATTGCAGTTATAATATCACCAGGTTGAATACCGTAATAGCCTGCAGGTCCATTAGGAGCAACATCTATGACTAAGCATCCTTTACTTATCGGTAATCCATAATATTCAGCCATTTTTTCATTTATATCAACACCTTGAATACCAATCCAGGGTCTTAATACTCTTCCATAATTTATAAGATCGTTAACAACTTTCTTAGCTGTGTTTATTGGTATTGCAAATCCAATTCCTTGAGCAAATGGAATTATAGCTGTGTTTATGCCAACAACTTCCCCATTAAGGTTTATAAGAGGTCCACCTGAATTTCCAGGATTAATATGAGCATCTGTTTGAATCATATCCTCAAAAACTCCTCTTTCAGACTTTATTGTTCTTTTCAATGCGCTTACAACACCAATAGTAACTGTAGGCTCCCCTAATAGACCAAATGGGTTACCTATAGCTAAAACAATATGTCCAACTTTTAGTTTTAACGAATCTCCAAGTATCGCTGCTGGTAAGTTCTTCATATTGACTTTCAATAATGCTAGATCTGTTCTCCGATCAACACCTACAATTTCACCTCTTAACACTCTACCACCACTTAATGCTACTTCTATACGTTCCACACCCTCAACAACATGATAGTTGGTTAATATGTATCCATTCCCATCTATAATAACTCCTGAACCTAAACCTGTTATTGGTATGGGTTGAAGGAAGTAATCATGAGCAATCCTTAAACTTCCTACAGCAACAACAGACGGACTTACCTTCTCAACAGCTTTAGCTATAGATTCATCCCATGAACTCATATTAACCACTTATAACCTCCTAAAGAATTTATAAATTTTAGCCTTAACAATAGTGCTTAATTGTTCATCTATAGTCCCTCATGAGTATTTTAGTTGATATATGATCCTTAGATTCATCCTGTTATTGATTCTTCTTTCTGGTTTAGTCTATCCCTAAACTTTACTTTTAGAATTTCGAAGTCTTCCCGCCAGTATATCTAGTTGTAGAGTTCGTGTTAAAGAATCTATATCTATTCTAATTCTACTTATGCCTCTAGGACGATTAAAATATATTCCTTAGCTAAATTATTTAGTTGGCATTAAGTACTCTATCATCAAATACTAATCAGAATACTTTTTACGAACTCTAATGTTGTATTAGTATGAACTAGCATGATTCCATTAAGCTCTTATACATAAGAAGCTCATGTAGATTCTATACAGTTAGTGAAACTGTTAAATCGAAACTATGTAGTCATAACTTACTTTACATGATGAAGAGTATACATTTATAACAATTTAACTAGGAAGATGCTCAATCCTAATAGCTAAAGTAGTAGAATTCTTCCATCAAATAAACCTAGCATATATAAACCTTAAACAGCTCTCTAAACCAATACTTCAAGCATAAGCTAAACTTCTTAAACCTCCGCCAACCGAATCGAAACTGAAAAATTAGAATCATTTAGCATCTAACATCATAAACCCTATATTCCCACCTTACAAGCATAAAATACAACAAAATAATATTTCGATATACCCTGTTTAGAAGTAAGCTTAGAACATAACTTAAACACTTAAGTACTTTATAGACTTAATACAACTGCATTTTATGATGTTTTATTGAGCAGTATTAAAGGAGCTAATAATATTGTTGACCTTAGTTCTAATATAACTAGATACTACTCCCTCACTACATAGCTTATCAAATTCCTCCAAATCTAGAATTTTAACTTCTCCATTTGGTAGTATGACAATATCTACGATTAAATCTATATACTTAATATATTTGTATGTTATTTCTGGTGGTGTATTTATATTGATATATCTGCCCTTTAATACTCTATTTTTTGAGTAGTAGCTATGTGTAATAGTCCATTCATTTGGTTTAACCTCCATTATGTCATAATCTCCTTCTTCTTTAGGAATGTTTAATCCATCATATCTGCCACCGGCAGTTAATCTTCTTTTCAGAATTAGTTTTTCCTTATTTATTTCTATGATTGAGCCTGGAGTTAAACTTATAATTTCTCCTGAAGGTTTAATATGTAGTATTTCTACTTTACTCCTTTGCCTTAGTAGTTCAATCATGAATTCATGTAGATCTCCTGATACTACATCTACATTAAATTCGTTAAGTATTTTTTCAGCAAAATCAACAAGTACTGATCCTATTTTTCCACTCGACTTGTAGATATGATGCTTATATACTGTTGGAATAGTTTTACTTCTAATTTTATCTAGCTCTATTTTAGTAGTTGACGGGAAAATAACTTTAGCAATATATTCTCCATCAATCAGCTCCACATATGGTGTTTTTTCAGAGCTTTTAAGTATTTCTCTAGCTTTTTCATAGAGTTTCTTTAATTCCTCCATTAAGGAGGGTATATTAGCATACTGTGCTGAACTTCTCCACTTAACACCCCATCCCTTCTCTTTAAAGAGAAGCCCTAATGAAGACAATTCCCTTCTAATGTTACGGTCTCTAATGTGTCTGCTTACAATAACCTTACTATCTTGAATTAAATATGCATATCTCCCCTTAATCCATAGACTACTTGAAAGTTTTAAGTAGTTGTTACGCGTGAAAGATGTTTTAGCAACAGATACTGTAATAACATCTCCTATCCTAAAGTTTCCCTTTAAAACACCATATATATTTGGTTTAACCTCAACTATGTATTCACCATTTCTAAAATCTTTAACAATACCCTTAACAATAGAGCGTATAGGCATTAAACACTTTAAAACAATAACTTCTGGAAAATATATTTCTAGCTTTTTTAATACTTCCTCTACAGCTCTACGTAAACCAATAATTATAATTCCATCTTTGCTTTCCAAATCTTTAATGGTGATGTCAGGCGGTTCCTTTAAATCTGTAAGTCTAAACCTATCGATAATAGTCTCGGTTGGCTGAACAATCCTAAACCCCCAATCCATGCAAAGCCTAGTTATAGCAGTAGCGTAAATTCCTCTAACTCTAACATTAAACATTTAAACACCTAGATTTTAAAGAGTTCTTACTTAAATTTTTAAATCTAATTATAGTTTCTATAGGTGGAAGACAGTATTATAAATGTATTTCTAGGAAAAATAAGTTGTGTTTAATTGTTAAATATATCGTAATTGTTAAAGATATTAGTGGATATATATTCTGATTAAGATGGTAGATGATGTTAAGACCGTTTGTGAGGAAAATAGAAAGCTTATGGCTGAAGCGAGAAAGGTAATTGTTGAAACATATAAGCTTATAGCTTCACTTGAGCTTCTAAGTGATTTTAGGAGACTTATCATAACTGCTTTTAGAAACATGTTCGGGCTAGATGATTTAAACTCTTTAAGTGTATTTATATCTTCTAATATTTCAGATATTGGGGTTGGAGATGTTATTAGAGAAGTTTTAGAGCATGTTTCAACATAGCAAATTGACTATTTTGAATATATTCTTGTTTTTAATTCAGGTATGTATTGAGCATTATATATACAGCCGGGATCAGGAGCCATGTAGTCGTTAAAGTATGCATATGCTCTTGCTCTACATCCACCACAAACATATCTATACTTACATACTCCACAGTTTCCTTTCAGTAGGTCTTTATTTCTTAATTTTATAAGTAATTCACTATTATCCCATAAATACTCAAAATTATCAATGAGGATGTTTCCAACTCTTACTGGTAAAAACACACATGGCTGAATAGTTCCATCAGGCTCTATTGCACAGTAGCTTCTTCCAGCTCCACATCCACCAACAAATTCGCTTAACTCCGCAAGTTTACCTGGTAGCTTCATTGAGTAGAAATGCGTTGGTACTATAGCTTCATTAATATTCTTTGAATTTATTAGTGCAACTCGTGCAAATTGTGGAGCTGTAGTTAAAACAGTTAAGCCTCCTTTTAAAGCCTCAATCCATAGGTTTTTAAGCAATTCCTCCCTTTCACTTGGTGAAAGATCAAGATTGACTACTTCTCTTCCTCTTCCCGTAGGTATGAAGTTATATGCCATAAACCAGTTGACTTTAAGCCTTCTACATAAATCTATAATGTCACTAATTTCATGAATGTTTAACTTGGTTACTGTTGTTGCTACTTCAACAAATATTCCTGATTCAACAGCATTTTTTATTCCCTCAATAACTCTATTAAAAACTCCATTTATTCCCCTAAAGCTATCATGTGTTTTAGGACTTACTCCATCAAGACTAATCTGTAAATATCCAACTCCACTACTTTTAAGTTTCTCAACATTTTCCCTGGTTAAAGTAGTACCGTTTGTAGCTATTGCAGTAAATATACGGTATTCCTTACATAGCTTTAAAACGTCAAATATATCGTTTCTTACTAGTGGCTCCCCACCTGAAAATGCCACTGATGGTACACCGATGTCTCCAAGAATGCTAACAACTTTCAAAGCTTCTTTTCTTCCCATCTCATCTTTTAAAGGTTTACCAGCACTACTATAGCAGTGTTTACACTTAAGATTACATGCATAAGTATAATCCCATACGATTAGAAATGGTACTCCTGGTGTAAATGGTCTTTGTATGCCGTACTTAGCAACCCCTATAAGAACACAGGCAAGCCCTCTCCTCCAATATGGGTCTTTAAATTTCTCCTTCATTTTCCATTCAGGTACTCCAAAGCTTTCAGCTCCTCTTTTAATAATTTTACTAATTACTGGATAGACAATATGCTTACATGTAAAGCAGGCATTACTTCTAGTATTTGTGTAAAGTTGTAAAGCTACTTCTACTCGTCTCTCTTTATCTCTTAGGCATCGTCCAGTTAAGTATTTAAGTATGAATCGAATATTACTTAGCTTACTTAATCCTCCAATATAGCCTATAGTATCAATATCAGGCACAAACATTAATATTCGGAAAACGTATAAAGTTTTTGTTAACGCTCTTTAATAAGGTTTTGGGATTATTGATATATAAGTTATTTATGATTTTATGGTTGCCTTTGTTGGTTTGTCTTTTTGTTTTTTACATGCTTGGATGTTGTTGGGTTAGGTTTATATTGTTGTATTTCTTGTGTTGAATTGTTAATTATGGCTTAGTTGTTGATGTTTATTCTTGAGGTTGTTATCTGGTATTCTTCTTGATTCATTCTGAATGTTGTTTATATATTCATGAGTATATTTAGCTTACTTAGTAAGTTTGTTGAAGCTATCAGTATATGTTGTTGAGTTATTCTCAATTCTCTACCTATTATCTTGAGGACTATTTAGACTCAACAATACTTGATGAAACATATTCATACTAAAGTATGAGTATAACTAGCTTATTGTAACTCCATAATCCATACTTCCTAAAGATCTATGTCTATGTACTCTACCTAGATGTTAATAATATACTATTACTCTACTCTCCAATCAGTACTAACGTATAGTTCATCAACTCAAGAACACCATTAAACTCAATCTTACCAATTCCATCTCTAATCCTCAACATAAGTTTCCCAAAAACCTAAATACAGTCATTAGACTCCTATTAGAAGCATTAAACCATATATGAATTACGTAAGCCTAGAACATTATGAGAATAACATTCCCTAAATCTAGAATAATAGAATATCATACAGCCCTAACTATTAAATATCCCTTACAAACAGAAATACTCTTAAATCAAGCCTACAATTCCCATAACTCTTAATCTTCATAGAACCACATCCAGAACATCGAACACCACTAATCACTCAAACAATCCTAAACTAGAACAAACCCACTAGAAAAGATCAAAACACTCATAGAAAAATCAGAAAACAAGGCTTTGTGAACTTTAGCTTTATTTTGGAGTTTACCTTATTTATGGTGTTAGTATGGTTAAAGTTGTTAGATTTGTTGGGAGAGGTCTTCATTTATTCTATTTGTTTATTGCTTATATTTTCATTCATTTAGGATGGCTTCTGATATTTTAAGTTTTATTTTTGTAGGAGTTGTATCTATGTTATGGTTTATCTTAAGATTTCTATTTGATAGGAGGGATATTGGGATTTATGGCTGATGGTGCAATCATTAATGTAAGTTCTAAAATAAGATTGTTTGTGTTGCTAAGCCATTATTGAGGAGGATTCTCACATTGTTTATGATGATGCGAACATACTTACATTTTAACATTAGAAGATCAGAGCCATTTACAGTTCTAATATAATTGTATTGAGTGATGGTGCTCAATATTATAGCATGAAGAATATTGAGTTTAAACATGATATATTTTAGAAGTTAGGAATTTAATGGAGAGGATAATACGGTATGTTAAGGATAGAGCTAAGCTGTTCGATAATTATATACCATGCATGAAGGATAAATGCGATAATGAACATGTATCAATGCTTATGAGATCAATAGTATAGCTAATAAACATAAATTAATGAAAAAATGAAAGCTAAGAATTCATAGAAACAAAACACCAAAATAGAATAATCAACATGCTTAAGTTAGCAAGCTGAAACTAACCACAAAATCTTATTAAAGAGCATTCGTTAAAATCTAACAATATGTGGATATCCCTCTATAAGTCTTCTCAATATTGAAAGCATAAACTCACTTATACCTAGAACTATACTCACAATTATTATTGCTACTAGAAATGTGAATGTTGAAAGTATGGTTATTGCAAATGCTGAAATCCATCCTACTCCAAATATTGATTTTACAGCCCATAGCCAAAGTATTAATGCTAATAAAATACTTAATGAACCCAGTAGTGGAGTAGAAAGTATAAGTGAGGTAAATACTAGAATTGGCCCAATAACTGCTATAAGTAATGACCCAATAAATGTAGCTTTACTTCCAGCAACTATTCTTGCAGCCATCCACATTGCAAATGCAGCTGTAATCCATCCGGCAATTAAGCTAATTATAACTGTTGAAACCATAACTTTAAATGTTCTCTAATCAATTTAAATGTTTCTACTTGGTGCTAGGACGTGGCAACTTAAGATTGAACTCGCCTAAAAATTATTTAAGTCGTGCTGATTATAGGTTCTATCGTGGAGTTTAGAGAATTAGGTAATGGCATATGGGAATTCATTAAACCATTTCCTCCACCTATGAATTTTAATATTTGATATGTAGGCTTAACAATAATAAATCAATCATGTCACATCAATAAGCATAATGAATAAGGAAATCTTAAAGCTTAAGTTGCCAGGTCCTGATGCTAGGGTACTGTATCTTGTCAACTTAAGTCACTAATACATAAACTTAAAGTTTACAGGGAATGGAATGGTAGAGAAATTATGTATTTCCTCATATATGATGTTGGAAAACATCAATCTACTGATTAATTATACTACAAATAATAGATGCAATAATAATGTAAGCAATCGGTTAAGTTGGATTCCAGCTTCATTGATAACTTTCAGGACTAATAAGTATTTAGATATTCGTAGAGATGATAGATATTCTGATACATAGCTGTAAATTTCTATGTAATTTTCCTATTTAGGATGATTATGAGGTTTTTAATTAGCTTCTAATTATAAGAGTGGAGAAGGACAATCTATAAATTCAGTTAGCTTTTATTAGATATTGTTATTGGACCCTTGCTGTACAGCATATTTTAAGTTTAGTTGTTAAACTTCTATTTTCGTAATACTTTAGAAAACTTCTTGTTTTGATCTTAAAGTAGTTTATTACCGTTTTTAGAAGAATATTTAGTGGTGCTTGATGTGGTTCTCTTAGATAGAATTTTGAAAGTATATCTTCAGCCCAGTATATGCTATGTCTAAAGCATTTAACCAGAAGTTCTTCATGCGCTTCTCTAATATTTAATATTTTAAACCAATTTTTATCTTTTAATGTTCCCATTGGTACGAAAAACATTGGAACTATAAGGCTTCGATATTTCTTCAGCTTATCCATAAGCTCTATTGTTTCTAAAACGTCATCTTCAGTTTCGTCTGGGAGACCTATTATAATGGTTGCAGCCGGTATAATTCTATGTTCATGCATTATCATGAATGCATCCTCAACGACTTCAGGCCATGTTTCAGGCGGATATGGTAAAGCCTTCATAGGCATAATTCTTCTAGCAAGCCTTACTGATCCTGTTTCTACTCCAACCTCTACTCCAATCCAGCTTTGTCCACTACCATATATTATTTCAGTTAGCTTCGAGATAAGTTTAAAGTTTTCTTGACCATACTTTACAGTTGATAGGCTTACATGACTCCAAGCAATGTTCATATAGTATTTTTTAACAAGTTCATGGAGTTTTATTAGCGGTTCCGGTTTAGGTTTTACTCCATCACTACCATATAGTAGTAAATCCTCTGCATGAAGTATTCCTTTTCTTATACCTGCTAAACTATTTACTTTAAGCTCTCTTTCTATCATGTTAAAAGTATATATTCTAAGTGGTCTAAGAGTTACACTGCAAAATCTACATTTACGTGGGCACCCCCTCATAACCTCAATAAATCCATTAACCGACGGATATTTTATTAATGGTATTTCATCAAGTCTAGGTGTATCGTTTAAACTAACTTGTATATATTTAGGTAAAGAATCTCCACGCAATATTTTTTGAGCTATATAAGTTATAATCTTATCAGCCTCTCCGTCAATAATTGTTGAAATTCTATACTTCTCTATTAGTTTAGGCATGTATAGCCATTGCCATGCTGCAGGCCCTCCAACAACAATTTTAATATCTTTATTTCTTGCTGCTTGTGTAAACCTCTCCATAAATCTACGGAAGCTTCTAGCATTTACAGGCTCTCTACCTGTAATCATCATCCATTCACAGCTTGGTGGTCCTAATGCGAAGTAGTCGTGATGTCCTATCATGACTATTTTAGCTTTATCTAGATGCTTGTAAATATGGTCTGGATCTATAATAGCTGCTTTAAATCCAGCGTTTTGAAGTGCTGCTTCGATTTTTCTTAGACCGTATGGTGCTTGAATAGGTCTACCTATCTTATCAACTTTAACTTTAGGAGCTGCAAGCCACATCCAGATAGGTTCGGGTAACCCCATTGATGGGCTTGTAGTTAAAAATCCCAAAAACTCGTTACTGTGATGGTTACTTATCATTGTTCTATCGCTAGTTATAATGATATCGTAACTCATTAAATCACCTTTATATATAGCTATTGCTAACAGTCTATTCAAAATTTGAATATAAATTTTATGTAATATATTCAATGTGAATAAGAAATTTCTTAATTAAAAATTAGATTATAGAAAAATATATATTGTATTATTCGTAGTTAATATTATGCATATATCTATTGTTGAAGAGGAATATCTTGAATCCATATGGAAGCTTGAGAGGAAGTATGGTTTAGCTAAGACTACTGATTTAGCTAAGATGCTAAATGTTACTTTAGGTACTGTTTCTAAAATGGTTAAAATACTTGAGAAAAAGAAATTTATAATTCATGAATATCATAAGGGTGTTAAGCTAACTAGTAAAGGAGTGGAGGTAGCTATTGATGTTGTGAGAAGACATAGACTTTCAGAAAGACTTCTTACAGATCTTCTTCAAGTTGATTGGTGTAAAGCCCATGATGAAGCCTGTAGGCTTGAGCATGGTCTTTCAAAATATGTTACAGATTTAATTGAAAAAGCTTTAAAAAACCCTAATACATGCCCTCATGGTAATCCTATTCCTAAACCTAATGGTGAGCTTGATGAAATCCCATGTATACAGCTTTCAAATCTAAGTTTAGGTGATACTGGTGTTATTGTAAATATTACAGATGAAAGCTTTAATATACTTAAATATGCTAAAGATATAGGGCTTACTCCAGGTAGTATTCTTAAAGTTATAGATAAGATACCGTTTGATAACCTATTAATCATAGATATTAATGGAATTACAAGAACTCTAGGCCCTACTATTACTTCATCTATAAATGTTAGGAAGATGATTACATGAAGGATCTACTTATTGAAGTTCTTGAACTGATTAAGGAGCTTAAATATAAGTTCAGTATTAGTGATGCCTCACGTAGACTTAATCAATCTGAACAAGCAATTAGTGAAGTGTTAGGCAATGCGTTAAATAACGGCTATATAGTTAAGAACTCCTACGGCTATCTGCTTACAGATAAAGGTGAGAAAGCTGTTTTAAACCATAGAGGTAATCATTTACACAATTCAATTCATAAACTCTCTATTTTAGACTTATTAAGGAGAAGGTTTGAAGGTAAAGTTCATAATTGGTACTCTCATATATCTAGATCTCATGGCCTAGATAAAGATTCTGTTAGGGACTTAACTAGAGATCTTCAACAAATGCCTTGGAGAATTGAGGATACAGTACCACTAGTAGATTTAAGGGAGGGTGATAGAGCTTTAGTAGCCTATATTCTAGGTGGTAGAGGATTAACATTAAGACTTGCTGAGATGGGTTTAACCCCAAATGTTGAAGTAAGAATTATTAGGAAGGGACCTATGAGGGGGCCAATTGAAATACTTGTTAGAGGTACTAGTCTTGCACTTGGTTATGGTGTTGCTAAAAGAGTATTTGTAAGAAGGGTTTAACCCCATGACTAATCGAAGTAGAACTATTAAAATTGCTCTTGCAGGTAATGCTAACGTTGGTAAATCAACAATATTTAACCAAATAACGGGCTTAGCCCAACATGTCGGTAACTGGCCAGGTAAAACTGTTGAGAAAGCTGAAGGTATTGTTAAATACGGTTCATATATAGTTGAAGTTCTTGATCTTCCTGGAACATATTCACTCTCAGCATATAGTGAAGAAGAGGTTATTGCTAGAGAATATATTGCTACTGAAAAACCGGATATTATACTTAATGTTATTGATGCCTCATCACTTGAAAGAAATCTCTACCTAACAATTCAGATCTTGGAGCTTGAAGCTCCAGTAGTCGTAGCCTTAAACCTAATAGATATTGCTACTAAAAGAGGATTAAATATAGCTATTAATAGACTTTCTGAAATTTTAGGTGTTCCAGTAATACCGATGATTGCTATAAGCGGGCAAGGTGTTGATGAGGCATTATCTATAGCTGTTAAAGCGGCTTTAGGAGAAATTAAATTAAACCCATTAAAAATTAGGTATGGTAAAGAAGTTGAGGATTCTATTGAAAAGCTAAGACATATAATTACTGAGAAAGCATCCTTCCTATGTAGAACTTATCCTCCAAGATGGCTTGCAGTCAAACTATTAGAAAGAGATAATGAAGTTATTAGTAAGTTTAACTCTATTAGTGAAGGTAGAGAGATATTACTATTAGCTGAGTCTCTAGCTTGCAGGCTTGAAGAAGTTCACGGTGAACCGTCACACATCATTATAGCTGCGGAGAGATACGCCTTAGCAAGTAAAATTGCAAATGAAGTTTTAAAAGTTAAGACTCCACCAACCTCCTCACTAATTGAAAATCTATCCCTTATTACAACACATAAGATTTGGGGCTACTTGATTCTAATATTAGTTTTAACCTCTATGTTTTCACTAATATTTTTCATTGGTGGCTATCTAAGTGGGCTACTTGAAGAACTTCTATATGTACTAATTAATGAATTGCCTGCATTGAGGTTTAGGGTTATACGTGGATTTATAGATGGGTTTGTAGCTGGTCTGGTTCTCGTAATACCTTACGTTGTTCCGTTTTACATACTACTATACATAATGGAGGATAGCGGCTATCTTCCTAGAGCTGCATTCCTAGTGGATGGATTAATGCATAAAATTGGACTGCATGGTAAGGCACTCATACCATTACTGCTTGGTTATGGATGTAATGTACCTGCATGTATAGGATGTAGAATTATGGAGTCATGGAGGGAGAAGCTTATATTAGGTTTCCTGATAACGATTGTACCATGTGCAGCAAGAACAATTATCATCCTAAATTTGGTTGGTAACTATATTGGAGTACATGTAGCTCTAATCCTATACATTATGAATCTAGCTTTAGTATTCGCTATTGGAAAGCTTGCTAATCTATGGCTTACTGGTGAAGCTATAGGTTTAATTATGGAGATGCCTCCGTTTAGAATTCCAAGTATTAAGATTATCTTATTAAAAACCTACATTAGAATTAAGGAATTTCTATATATTGCATTTCCACTTCTTATCATTGGAAGCGGTTTTGTAAACTATTTGGAGGAAACGGGATTACTAAATGTTATTGAGAAAGAATTTGAACCAATAGTTAGTAGTTTACTGGGTTTACCTACTGTAACTGTTGTACCACTAATTCTAGGAATACTTAGAAAAGAACTAGTAATAGCTATGCTTGCTGAAGCTTCAGGAACTATGAATTTCTCACTTGTTCTTACACCAAGACAAATGATTGTCTTCACTATATTCACAATGCTTTATATTCCATGCATAGCAACCTTAGCTGCACTAGTAAAAGAATATGGAGTTAAAAAAACATTAGTAATTACAGCTGCAAATATAATACTTGCAATTACAGTCTCTCTTATTATTAATATTTCTCTATTAGTTTACAATTATTCCTAATGTTATATTCTAAATATTAGAAATATTATAAGCTTTATTTTTGCAATAAGTGATTTAATAGCATCGAAGAAGCTAAATTTATTACTTGTATTTTCTACTTCGTTTCTTGTAGGTTTTAATGTTTCGGCAGGGTTAATTCTAACTTCATTTGCAGCATGACTTTGACTTAATTCTGTTTCAATAGCTTCTTCTTTAGGAGATGCGTCTAATACTTCTCTTACTTGAATAGGCTGTGTTTCATCAATCTTTACTCCATTACTCCATACTCCATGTTTTTTAGGATCATAGATTTCATAAACTCCCTGGCCATGATTAAATAGGAATTTAGGTGTTGAAGCATGGTGAGCATATGCTGAAGGATTATTTACACTACATGAATATAAACATGTCTTTATTGAATTCCTCTTCCAAGTATTAGGATACTTCTCATTAATGTATTTAGCTATTTCGTTAGAGGATGCTACACCGCCAAAAGACAATATGGCTTCCCTAATTACCTCATGAAGTGTAACCATATTCACCCTTAAGATTTATCCTATAGAATATAAATAAGTTACCTTTTTCCTGTAGTGTATTACTATCCGGTATTAATAATCTGAAATTAATACTGTTCGTGTTCCTTGCAATTCTATGACCTGCTATCTTTTATCTCTCATAGAGTTTCAACAACCTAAATCTATTAGTAAAGCTATATATTCCGAACATAGTTTCATAAGTATTACATTATATCTAGAAACCTGGGCTTCACTATTAGGATTATGTTGTTAAGGTTATGTAGATGTACTCGATATTTATGAATGTTGGTAAAAAGGTTTCAACGAATCTCTATTGTAGAGATGGAATCTACAAGGCTCTATATTGGTTATGTTTAGGATTTTATACTAATTTCTCTCAGATAAGTTCTTACTTTTAACATTAAAAGTTAAGGATACTACAGTATGTTGTGAAATAGCGTGGCTTAGCGGTCACTAGCTAATGCTGTAGGAAGTAAGGTAGCGTTCATGCTGAGTTGATTGATTTGGTAGTTGTGTTTGTTAACTTAAGACATCAATTACATAGCTTTCACATCTAAAGTTCACAAAGCATAGTTATTAAGTAAAGTATATATATGTTTACTATTGAATATCTTACTGTTTAATTGGTGTTTAGTGTGGAGAAACGTAGGGAGTGTCAAGTATGTGGGGCTATTGAATCTTTTCCTTTCACATGTTCGTATTGTGGTGGAGTTTTCTGTTCTACTCATCGTTTACCGGAGAATCATCAATGTCCTGGGTTGAGAAGAGGAGTACCTGAGTTTAGGGTTGAGTTTAAACCATTAATTTATGAGAGGCCATCAATTATTAGGCAACTAATAACTTTCCATTTCTCAAAGACAGAGCTTAAACATTTAGGAGTTGCTATGCTTATAGTCAGCTTGATTTTTTCATGGGGTAAAAATTTAACTGTAGTTCCACCCATAGTTGTAGCTGTACTTTTAGGATTTATAGTTCATGAAGTAGCTCATAAGCTAGCTGCTCAGAAGCACGGCTTACAAGCTGAATTCCGTATTAATCCTATGTTGGCTTTAATATCTTTATTATCAGTAGCTTTACCTATTAGATTTGTAGCTCCCGGAGCTGTAGTGATTTGGGGTCCATATATTACGAGGAGAATTGAAGCTAAAATATCTTCAGCAGGTCCATTAACAAACATAGTTATTGCATTTATAGGTTTAATCATAATGAATTTTATTAAAGCATTAAGTGTATATGGATTCTATATTCTCACAATAAATTCGTTTCTTGCACTATTTAATTTACTTCCACTACCGATGTTTGATGGTGGGAAATTGTTCCAATCGAATTTAAGGATCTGGCTACTTCTATTCTTGCTATCATTAGTTCTATTTATTTTCTCGGTGTTATAATGGGGAGGCTAAGAATAAGAGACATACTTAATGAGATTAAATGGTCAGGGAAATATAGAATTAGCGATATCGAAATCTACTTTATAAGTAGAGATCATAGAAACAATGTTGAGAAAGTACTTTTTACAGATATTTCAGAGCTAAGACCAGGAAGCATTATAATAAGGAAAAATCATGAGGAGAAATATATACCCCATCATAGAATAGTGAGAATAGCTAAAATTTCTGGTGAAGTTATATGGAGTAAGCAATCTACTTAGCATATTAATCTCTCTATGGGTTCCCATACGTTTAAAAGAAGGCAAAGAAGACTTAATTTTTAAGGTACTGATTAAACTTTTATTATCCCAGCTCATTTATCCTGGTGAATAATATTTACTGTCTTAATCTACAATATATGAAAGTGTTATTAGGATAGCTAGTTAACTTTACAATAAATATTTAACCATCGATGTAAACAAATGGCCAGTAACCAATAGAAGAGAAATAAAATCGTTATCTTCTGTAGTAATTTTCTTTATAGCAAAATTATTATCTACTAAGTTGAAGTAAACAATTATTAGATTTAATGTTATAAGCCAAATATTTTACAAATTTTACTCTTTAATTCTCTAGTTATAAGTTCAATTTCCTCAGTAAATATTTTATCAATTAACTCATCAATTTTTTCTGGGTCTGAACCTAAAGTATCTTTTAGAATTTTCCTCTCAACATAATTAACGTTAAGCTTATCAATTATCTCGAGGGCTTTACGTCTAGCCTTAGCCATTAAATTTATTAAGTAAAGTCTCCTCATATTTAATTCATTAAGTCTTCTATTTATTTCTCTTAATACGGTATTAGTTAACCTTAATGATTTAATTAGATCGCTTTCCTTCTCTATGTTATCAATAAGCTGTTCAAGATCTTTTAAATCATTAACACCATTGAACTCCTTAATGGGATTCCATATATTAATATGATATAATCCATTTAAAACATTAAGTTCAATACAGAAATCACTGTTTAAAGCATAGTATTTTCTATATGGACCGTAAGGGCTTTTAACAATATAGCTTTTAATTACACCTATAGATACTAGTTTATTTAAGTGTATATGTAGTGATTGCTGCGAAATTTTAAGCTCCCTAGCTAATTCAAGAAAATATCTAGGCTTTTCTGTAAGTAATCTAATTATTTTTCTTCTTTCCGGGTTCGCAATTATCGATATTATATCCTCCATATTGGTACTATCATAAAAAGCTATATATAAATCTTACTCTAAAATTTTGAGATAGCATTCATGAATTGTTAAGGGAAAAAATTTATATATACCTATTTTTCTATCTCTAGTTAGGTGAGATAGTGTTTAGTGAAGATTTTGAAAGGATCTTTAACTCTATATTTAGAATGATTGATGAAATTGAGAATGCTATTGAGCGGAGGATACGTCGTATAGGTAAAGCAGCATTTACAACGTTTAAAAGGCCATACATGTATGGCTTAAGTATATCCTTCACTCCTGAAGGATATCCAGTTATTAGACGTTTCGGTAATGTTAAACTACCAGTTTCAGAATCCAATATTAGAACACCGTACTATGAAACAGCCATTGATGAAAAGGAAGGCATATTAACGGTTCTAGTTGAAATGCCTGGTGTTTCAAAGGAGGAGATTAAAGTAAGCTCTACAGAGAATCTACTATCTATAAGTGCTGACGGTAAACTTAGAAGGTATAGTATTGATATAGATCTCCCCTATGATATAGATCCATCAACAGCTAAAGCTTCATATAATAATGGTATTCTTGAAGTTAAGTTCAAGCTTAAAAGTATTCCTAAACCTAAAGGATTTGAAATAAAAATAGATTAGGTGTCTATATGAGTGAGAGGAAGCATGTTGTTTTGAGAGTGGAGAATGCTCATCCAAGAGATGTTGGAAGAGGCATTGCAAGATTAGATCCGATGGTTGTAGAGGAGCTTAAACTATCTGCTGGCGACGTCATAGAAATTATTGGCAAGAGAAGAACATTTGCAATAAATTGGCCTGGATACAGTGAAGACTATGGTAAGGGAATTATTAGAATTGATGGCTATACTAGGAGGAACGCTAATGTGAGTCTTGATGAGAAGGTTACTGTGAGAAAGGCGGTAGCTAAGCAAGCTGAGAGAGTAGTACTTGCACCAACAGAACCTTTAAGAATTGTTGGTGGTGAGGAGTATTTAGCTCAGCTTCTTGAAGGAAGAGTTGTTACTCGAGGCGACTACATACCTGTAGGGATTATGGGTAGGAAGGTTGAGCTTATGGTAGTAAACGTTAAACCCTACGCGGATGCTGTAGTTGTTACCTCAAGTACTGAAATAGTCATTAGTGAGGAGCCTGTTAAAGCCTTACCTGAAGGATTACCCAGAATAACATATGAGGATATTGGAGGCTTAAAAGAGCAAATACAGAAGATTAGGGAAATGGTTGAGCTTCCTCTAAGACATCCTGAATTGTTTGAAAGACTTGGTGTAGAAGCACCTAAGGGCGTTCTTCTCTATGGTCCTCCGGGTACTGGTAAAACATTACTAGCTAAAGCAGTAGCTAATGAAACAAATGCTAACTTCTATAGTATTAGTGGACCTGAAATTATGAGTAAGTTCTATGGTGAAAGTGAGGAGAGATTAAGAGAAATATTTAGGAAGGCTCAGGAAACAGCTCCAAGCATAATATTTATTGATGAAATCGATGCTATAGCTCCTAAAAGAGAGGAAGTTACCGGTGAAGTTGAGAAAAGAGTTGTTGCTCAGCTTCTTGCATTAATGGATGGTCTTCAGCCACGTGGTAAAGTTGTCGTTATAGGAGCAACTAATAGACCTAACGCTATAGATCCAGCACTACGTAGACCTGGAAGATTTGATAGGGAGATAGAGTTTCCAGTACCTGATAGACAGTCTAGATTAGAAATACTACACGTACATACTAGGAATATGCCTTTAGCAGACGATGTTGATCTTGGGAAACTTGCAGATTTAACTCATGGTTTTGTTGGAGCGGATTTAGCTCATCTATGTAAGGAGGCTGCTATGAGAGTTATTAGAAGATTCCTACCAAAAATAAATCTTGAAGCAGAAGTTATACCGGCGGAAATTCTTAATCAGATGAAGGTTACAATGAATGACTTTCTTGAAGCATTAAAGGATGTTGAACCATCAGCACTACGTGAGGTAATGGTTGAGATTCCAAATGTAAAATGGAGTGATATAGGTGGATTAGAGGATGTTAAACAGATACTTAGGGAAACTGTTGAGTGGCCTCTAAAATATCCTGAAGTATTTCAACATATGAATACAAAACCTCCTAAGGGTATTCTTCTCTATGGTCCTCCGGGTACTGGTAAAACATTACTAGCTAAAGCAGTAGCTAATGAAAGCGAATCAAACTTCATATCTATTAAAGGGCCTGAAATACTTAGTAAATGGGTTGGTGAAAGCGAGAAAGCAGTAAGAGAAATATTTAGAAAAGCTAGACAGGCAGCTCCTTGTGTGGTATTTATTGATGAGATTGATGCTATAGCTCCAATGCGCGGTTCAGGACTAGGGGATTCTCATGTTACTGAGAGAATAGTAAGTCAGTTGCTTACTGAGCTTGATGGTATTGAAGATCTTCGGAATGTTGTTGTAATAGCTGCAACTAATAGACCAGATATAATTGATCCAGCACTTTTAAGACCTGGAAGGTTCGATAAGCTAATTTATGTACCTCTACCAGATACTGAAGCAATTAAGGAAATACTTTCAATACATCTAAGGGGTAAACCTCTTGCTGAAGATGTTAGTATAGATGCTCTTATAAGTAGGCTTAAAGGAGCAACGGGTGCTGATATAGCTTCTGTATGTAGTAATGCTGCTATGCTTGCAATAAGAGAGTTTCTATTAGAGTATGGTAATCAGAAGGATTTAAAGAATAGTCTTAGTGAGCTTAAGATACGTATGAAGCATTTTGAAGAAGCTCTTAAGGGAATTAGACCATTATCACAGCAAGAAGTAGCCTTCTACGAATCGTTTGCAAGAAGATACTCAAGAACAGCAGCTGAAGCAAAAATACTACCACCACATATCTCCTAAAATGATACTATATATTAAACTCATATCCACATTTAGGACACTTAGCCATATTACAGCTTCCAGTTACTGAATATCTACACCCACCACATGCAAATGTTCTTCCATAACTTATCTCAAATTGAAAACCACAATTCGGACATACAAGTAATCCCTTCACAGTATCACCTGCTTTATATCGAAAATGTAGTATTTAAACCTAACTATATTATTATCGGCTTTGTTAACTTTAGATTTATTTGGGAGTTCTCTCCCTTATTTATGGTGAATCTATGGTTAAAGTTGTTAAGTTTGTTAGGGAGAGAACTCCATTTATTCTAGTTGTTTATGGTGCTTATATATGTTTTCGTTCATGTTCTTCTAGAATGGCTTCAGATATTCTAAGCTTCATTATTGTTAGGAGTTATGTATCTATATTATCGTGGTTTATCTTAATCTTCTATTGATTTTGATAGGAGGGATGTTA
>Ga0105162_1000248_pt1 | contig 36949 bp, 32 predicted proteins | sample JNZ201metaG_FD_81532 | JGI IMG/M metagenome (GOLD analysis project Ga0105162, IMG submission 81532) | Hot spring microbial communities from Jinze hot spring, China to study Microbial Dark Matter (Phase II) - JNZ 20120812A | ecosystem: Environmental > Aquatic > Thermal springs > Hot (42-90C) >...
ACCTCATCCTTCCCAACCTCCTCACCCTTCTGAACCTCCTGTTTGGCGTAATAGCCCTGCTTTGGCTCTCTCACGGGAGGCTGAGGCAAGCTGCTATGAGCATCCTTATAGCCGCCCTTTTTGACGCCATAGATGGAAGGGTGGCGAGGATCACGCGGTCTACTTCTACCTTTGGCAGGGAATTGGATTCCTTGGCAGACTTGATTTCCTTTGGCATAGCGCCAAGCCTCCTCTTTTACTCATGGGCCTTGACGGGACAAAAACTGGGGTGGGTAGCGGTGTTCCTCTATGTTGCCTGTGGGGCCCTGCGGCTTGCGCGGTTTAACGTCAGGGGTACCTTAAAGGAGTTTGAAGGCCTGCCGATACCGTCAGCGGGATGTTTCCTTGCCTCTTTTTTCCTCCTCTGGCAGAGGTTTGGCTGGGGAACGCCTCACCCTTATGTGGTTGCCGCTTTGGTTTTCCTTTTGGGTTTCCTAATGGTCAGTTCCCTCCGCTATCCTTCCCTTAAGGGAAACCTGTTAGGGATGGGGTATTTTCGCGGAGCGGTAGCCTTTGTTTTGCTTTTGGTGTTCTTCCTTTTTGAAAGGGACCTATTGCTCTTTGCCCTATTTGGGGCCTATGTGGTCTATGGCCCCTTGAGACAGTTGGGGATGGCTACAAGGAGGCAGAAAAGGTATGAAGGCCAACGTCCTTAGGCTCTTCATAGCCGTTCCCATACCCCAAGGGATGAAGGAATCGTTGAAGGTCTTACAGGCTTCTTGGAAGGCAAAGGCCCAAGGGGTTAGGTGGGTAAAACCCGAAGGCCTGCACATCACTTTGAAATTCCTGGGAAACGTCCATGAGGAAAAGCTCGAGGGGATAAAGGAAGCCATGAGGAAGGCCCTTTCAGGGTTTGCCCCCTTTGAGGTGAGGGTGAAGGGAACAGGTGCCTTTCCTTCCACGAAAAACCCGAGGGTCCTATGGGTAGGGGTTAAGGACGAGAAGGGGAAGCTCAAGGGGTTATTCAATGCCCTGGAGAAGGCGCTCCAAAAATGGGGATTTCCTCGTGAGGACAGGCCTTTTTCCCCTCATCTCACCTTAGGGAGGGTCAAAGGTAAGGGCGACTTCAGCTTCCTCGAGGAAGGAAGCGACCTCGACTTCGGTCCCCTTTTGGTCGAGGAGGTGATATTATTTAAAAGTGATTTGAAACCGGAAGGGGCAGAGTACACACCCCTGTACGCTGTCCCCTTAGGAGGGGAAAGATGAACGTAGAAAAGCAAAAGGCACTGGAAGTGGCCTTGACCCAGATAGAGAGGCAATTTGGCAAAGGGACCATAATGCGTTTGGGCGAGGGGATGAAGGTGGAGGTGCCGACTATCTCCACGGGTTCTTTGGGACTCGACCTAGCGCTTGGGGTAGGTGGACTTCCTAGGGGGAGGATAGTGGAGATCTTTGGGCCAGAGGCCTCGGGTAAGACCACTTTGGCATTACATGTAGTTGCTGAGGCCCAGAAGGAGGGAGGCGTAGCGGCTTACATAGATGCCGAGCACGCCCTTGATGTCAACTACGCTAAGGCCCTTGGAGTGAAGGTCGACGAGCTTCTGCTTTCCCAACCCGATACAGGGGAACAGGCCTTGGAGATAGCCGACATCCTGGTCAGGAGTGGGGCTGTGGACGTAATAGTCATAGACTCAGTGGCTGCCCTTGTGCCGAGGGCCGAAATCGAAGGAGAGATGGGCGATCAGTTCATAGGGCTACAGGCACGTCTCATGTCTCAGGCCTTAAGGAAGCTTACCGGCACCATAAGTAAGTCCCAAGCCATAGTCATATTCATCAACCAGATACGCCACAAAATAGGCGTAACCTTTGGAAACCCTGAAACGACCCCTGGTGGTAATGCCTTGAAGTTCTACGCCTCGGTGAGGATAGACATAAGGAAGGTAGCCCCTATAAAAGAGGGAGAGGAGACTATAGGGCATAGGGTCAAGGTGAAGGTGGTGAAGAACAAGGTAGCCCCGCCTTTCAAGGAGGCGGAGTTCGACATCCTTTACGGACGCGGGATATCCAAGGAAGGGGAGGTCTTGGAGCTTGCCTCCGAACTTGGGATCATAGAGAAGGCGGGGACTTGGTATTCTTTCGGTGATAAACGTTTGGGACAAGGCAAGGAGAACGCGCGTAACTTCCTCAAGGAGAACCCTGAGCTCCTAAAGGAAATAGAAAAACGGATAAGGGAGCACTTAGGGCTTAGGGGAGGAGATGCCCTTGGATCTTAAAGACCTCCTCATCAGGGCCGTAAACGAGAACGCCTCTGACATACACCTTAAGGCAGGCCATCCCCCTTTTCTCCGGAGGGACGGGGAGCTCATCCCCCTTACGGATTATCCGGTTCTCAGCCCTTCTGATGTGGCCAGGCTTGCCTACCAGATGATGGCCGAGAAACAGCGGGAACAGTTCATGGAGCGCCATGAGATCGACATGGCCTATAGCGTCCCCGGGATAGGCCGCTTCCGTGTCAACGTCTTCCAGCAGAGGGGTACAGTAGCCATCGCCCTTAGGGTTATACCCCATAGGATAAGGAACTTCGAGGAGTTAAACCTACCTGTCAGACCTCTGGAGAGGCTATGTCAAGAGCTGAGGGGGATGATCCTTGTCACCGGTCCTGCTGGTGTCGGCAAGTCGACCACCTTGGCCGCCATGATAGATTACATAAACCACCACAGGCGTTGCCACATAATAACCATTGAGGATCCCATCGAGTACCTTCACAAGGACCACCTGAGCATAATAAGCCAAAGGGAGGTGGGACAGGACACGCCGTCTTTCCTTGATGCCTTAAAGATGGCCTTGAGGCAAGACCCCGACGTCATAATGGTAGGTGAGATGAGGGACTATGAGACCATAAATACCGCCCTTTTGGCAGCCGAAACAGGTCATCTGGTCCTGTCAACTCTTCACACATTGAATGCCACAGAAACGATAAATCGGATAGTATCCGTTTACCCTCCACACCACCAGAGACAAGTAAGGGTCCAACTGGCCAACGTCCTAAAGGGCATAATCTCTCAGAGGCTCTTACCGCGTGCGGATGGTAAGGGGAGGGTACCGGCAGTGGAGATCCTCATAAACACGCCCAGGATCCGCGAGTGCATCTTGGACAAGGACCGCACCTTTGAGATCCCCAAGGCTATAGCTGAGGGTTACGTGGCCTATGGTTCCCAGACCTTTGACCAGTCTTTGATGTACCTTTACAAGAATGGCTTGATAACCTTTGAGGAGGCCTTAAGACATTGTTCCAACCCAGATGAATTCACCTTGAGGGCAAAGGGCATCCTTGCGGTAAGCGATTTGGGATGGCAGCAATTTGAAAGCGTTCACGGCTTCAAAGGGCCAGAGGATGAAGAGGTGGAGTAGCGAAGAGATAAGGGGCACCTTCCTGGATTATTTCGCTTCAAGGGGACATGAAGTGGTGAAGAGTTCCTCCCTTGTGCCTGAGGACGATCCCACACTCCTTTTCACCAATGCAGGGATGGTCCAGTTCAAGAAGGTGTTCCTACAACAGGAAAAGAGGCCTTACAAACGTGCTACATCCTGTCAAAAGTGCATGCGCGCCGGTGGAAAACACAACGACCTTGAAAACGTGGGCAGGACCTTAAGGCATCATACCTTCTTCGAAATGCTAGGGAACTTCTCCTTTGGGGATTATTTCAAGAAAGAGGCCATTGAAATGGCCTGGGAGCTCCTCACGGAGGTCTTCGGCCTTAACAAGGCGGAGCTATGGGTTACGGTTCACCGCGACGACGAGGAATCGAGGCGCCTATGGGTAGAGCTGACCGGGATACCTGAAGAGAGGGTTATAGGCCTTGGTGATGAAGACAACTTTTGGGCCATGGGCGATACAGGTCCGTGTGGGCCGTGTTCTGAGATCCTAATAGATCAAGGGGAGGAAGTAGGTTGTGGACGGCCTGACTGCGGTCCCTGGTGCGAATGCGATAGGTTCTTGGAACTTTGGAATTTGGTGTTCATGCAGTACGAAAGGACTCCTGATGGGAAGCTACGCCCCCTTCCCCGACCTTGTATAGACACAGGGATGGGCCTGGAGAGGATAACGGCAGTTCTGCAAAGGGTAAAGGGGAACTACGACACGGACCTTTTCTCCCCTATCATCAGTAGGATAGAGGAGTTGGTGGGGTTGACTTACGGCAAGGATCCAAAGGCGGATGTCTCCATGAGGGTGATCGCCGATCATGCGCGGGCTGTGGCCTTCCTCATAGCCGATGGGGTTTTGCCTTCAAATGAAGGTAGGGGTTACGTGTTGAGGCGGATAATAAGGAGGGCCTTACGGCACGGTCATCTATTGGGCTTAAGGGGTCCTTTCCTCACCAAGGTGATAGAGAAGGTCAGGGAGAAGATGTCAGGGGTATACCCAGAACTTGAGGAACACGCAAGGCTGATCGATGAAGTATGTCTTAGGGAAGAAGAGAGGTTTTCCTATACCTTGGACAGGGGGCTTGAGCTCCTCTATGAAGAGATGCAGAGACTCAAAGAGAAAGGCCAACGGGTCCTCCCTGGGGATCTAGCTTTCAAACTTTACGATACCTATGGCTTTCCCTTGGACCTCATAGAGGAGATCTCAAGGGACGAAGGCCTTGAGGTGGATAAGAGAGGTTATGAGGAGAAAATGGCAGAACAAAAGGAACGGGGTAGGGCCTCTTGGAAAGGGACCTTAGCATTCCATGAAGGGCTGTTAGGGTTAGAGGGTGTGGAGACGGCCTTTGTGGGATATGACCACCTTGAGGTAGAGACCGAGATCCTCGGCTTAATCAAAGACGGCAGGTTGGTGGAAGAAGCTGACGAAGGGGAAGAGGTGGAGGTTTTGGTTAGCGTTACCCCCTTTTACCCAGAGGGCGGAGGACAAGTGGGCGATAAGGGATCAATCGAAGGAGAGGGGGTAGCGGTTGAGGTACTCAATACAAGGAGGATCACCCCCTCTCTGATAGGCCATCACGCCTTGGTGAACCGGGGCAGGCTGAAGGTGGGGTCCTTGGTGAGGTTAAGGGTAGACCCCAACCACAGGGCGGCAACCGCTAGGAACCATACAGCTACCCATATCCTACATGCGGTACTACGTGAGCTCCTGGGAGGACATGTAAGACAGGCAGGGTCCTTGGTCGAACCCAGCAGATTGAGGTTTGACTTCACCCACTTCGCCCCTCTGGATGAGGCCCTCATCAGGGAAGTAGAGTCCAGGGTCAACCGGGTCCTCCTAAGGGACCTACCGGTAAGGGTTGAGTACCTTCCCTTGGATGAGGCCTTGAAAAAGGGGGCTATTGCCCTTTTCGGCGAGAAGTACGGAGAGACCGTAAGGCTTGTGGAGGTAGAAGGGGTAAGCCGTGAACTTTGTGGTGGGACCCATGTGAGGCACACGGGAGAAATAGGTTTCTTCAAGGTGCTTTCAGAAGGTGCGGTGGCCTCAGGGGTCCGTAGGATCGAGGCCGTAACCGGGGAGGAGGTCCTCAGCTGGCTCTTCCGCTTAGAAGAAGACTTAGAGGAAATATCCGAACTTTTGGGCTTTAAAGGCCAAAGGGCCTTTGCAGAAGTCACCCGCGAAGGCTTGAAAAAGAGGATAAGACAGCTCAAGGAGGAAATAGCGCGCCTCGAGGAGGAGTTAAAGGGGTTGAAGAAACAACTGGCTATGGGGCTCTCTTCCGGGATCGAGGTGAAGGAGTTAGAGGGGGTAAAAATCGCCACCGCTAGGGTTGAAGGCCTTGACCATGAGGCCTTAAGAGAGCTGGGAGATAGCCTAAAGGAAAGGATAGGCTCGGGTATAGTGGCTGTGGCCTCGGTGAAGGAGGAAAAAGGGCTCGTCGTCCTTATGGTGACAAGAGACCTTCTGGACCGTTTCAACGCCTCATCCCTTTTGAGAGAGACCCTTTCTTCCTTAGGAGGAAAAGGAGGAGGGAAGGATAACCTTGCCCAAGGAAGCCTCCCTCCTTCCCTCCTCGAAGGGTTCTTCAAAAGGTTGGAAGAAGTCCTTCGGAAGAGGGGTTAGCTCTTCTTAGAGGTCTTGGTCAAAAAGTGGGTCACTACCTGCTTTAGGTCCCGCTCCCCGCACTTGGGGCAGCTGTAGTTTTTCTCTTCGTATTCCTTAAGCCTTAGGCTAAGGGTGAAATTCTCATTGCACTTTGGACAATGGAATTCATACGTGGGCATCGGCTCACCTCCTAAATCATATCCTTTTTAGTAGCCTTGGGAAGTCAGATGGATCACCTAAGGAATCCCTGAAGAAGCGCTTGCGCATGTAGTTGAGTGCACCTACATATAGCTCAAACCTCAGGGCAAGCTCCTCAAAAAGGGCCGCCCCAGGCCTGAGGAGGGCCCTGTCTAGTTCGCTAACAGACCAATAGGCCTTCGACCCTTCGGTGAGGTAATAGGAAAACAAGGACCTACGCCTCACGTGCTCCGGGAATATGCCAGCCATGAAAAGGGTGTAATCACCGATGTGTTTCCTTATCTCACGCTCCCTTTGGAGACTTCCACCGCTCAGGTTCAGGAGGTTCGCCTCAAGCAAAAGCTCTGCCACTGTCTCAAGCCTTTCGCCCTCCTTACCCCTGAAGGGGTAAAGCCTTTCGGTCCTGGCAAACTCGGTTAGGACATCAGCTATATAATCGGAAATCAGCCCTTCACGGATTTCAAGGTCCCAAAAGCTCCGCCGCGTGGCCCAGCGGAAAAAATCCCTCAACTTCTCGAGGCCTGATGGACGATCCATCGCCTCTTATTCATTTTAAATTATAACCCTCCCCCACAAGGGTGCAAAAGATAGAAACGCTTGACAGCTTGGGCAAAGGGAGGTAAAAGTTATTAGAGTTTGTGAAGATAATCACTAACTCAAGGAGGGGGAAGATGCCATACGATCCAACCAAGATGGCTGATTGGCAGATAGCAGCGGAAGCAGAGAAAAACATGCCGACTCCTGAAGAGTGGCGAGATCGTTTAGGCCTGGAGAAGGACGAGGTGATCCCTTATGGGAGGATTTGCAAGCTCGATTTTCAGAAGATCTACCAGCGTTTGAAGGACCGTCCCGATGGCAAGTACATTGAGGTGACCGCTATAACTCCTACGCCCCTTGGTGAGGGGAAGACCACGGTGACCATGGGGCTTATAGAAGGGCTAGGGAAGAGGGGGAAAAACGTAGGGGGCGCTATCCGTCAGCCCTCTGGTGGTCCGACTTTCAACATCAAGGGGACAGCAGCAGGTGGAGGGAATGCCCTTTTGATACCTATGACGGAGTTCTCCTTGGGGTTGACTGGGGATATAGACGCTATAACCAATGCGCATAACCTATGTATGGTTGCCCTGACCTCCAGGTTGCAACACGAGTTCAACTATTCAGATGAGGAGCTTGCCAAGAGGAACCTTAGGAGGCTCGACATCGATCCGCGAAGGGTCGAGATGAAATGGGCCATCGACTTCTGTGCCCAAGCCTTGAGGAAGATCATTATAGGGCTTGGCGGACGTATGGACGGCTTTATGATGGAGTCTGGGTTCCAGATCTCGGTTTCTTCTGAGCTCATGGCCATATTGGCGATTGCGACAAGCCTCAAGGACTTGAGGGAGAGGATCGGACAGATCACAGTGGCTTATGACAAGAGGGGCAATCCCGTTACGGCTGAAGACCTTGAAGTTGCTGGTGCCATGACTGCCATAATGAGGAACACTATAAATCCCACCCTTTGTTGTACTGTGGAATATCAACCGGTTCTAGTCCATGCCGGTCCATTTGCCAACATAGCTGTGGGGCAGTCCTCTATCATTGCGGACTATCTGGGTTTAAAGATGTTCGACTACCACGTCACCGAGAGCGGGTTTGCTGCTGACATCGGTTTTGAGAAGTTCTGGAACGTGAAGTGTAGGATCAGCGGCTTGAAGCCTCATGTAAGCGTCATCGTTTGTACCATAAGGGCCTTGAAGATGCACGGTGGCGGTCCTAAGGTGGTCCCAGGTAGGCCTATACCTGAGGAATACACCAAGGAAAACCTCGGGCTTCTGGAGAAGGGTTTTGAGAACCTTAGGCACCACATAAACATAGTGAAGAAATCCGGGATCAAACCCGTTGTCTGCATCAATAAGTTCTATACCGACACCGAGGCCGAGATAGCCCTCCTTAAGCGCCTGGTGGAGCAAGAGGGCGTAAGATGCGCTGTCAGTGAGCACTGGTTGAAAGGTGGTGAAGGTGCCCTTGAACTGGCCGATGCCGTCATCGATGCCTGTGAGGAAAAGGTGGACTTTAAGTTCCTGTACCCCATGGACATGCCCTTGAGGCAGAAGGTGGAGATCATAGCCAAAGAGGTATACGGTGCCGATGGCGTAAGCTGGACGCCTGAAGCCGAGGAGAAGGCGAAGGTGTTCGAGAGCGATCCCAAGTACAAGGACTACTACGTCATGATGGTCAAGACCCATCTTAGCCTCTCCCACAACCCAGATTGGAAAGGGGTTCCGAAGGGGTGGGTCTTGCCAGTACGGGATATCTTGCTCTTCTCCGGTGCGAGGTTCCTCTGCCCTATGACTGGTACGATTAGCCTCATGCCCGGTACGAGTTCTGATCCGGCCTTCAGGCGCATCGATATAGACCCTGATACCGGTCTCGTGAAGGGGTTGTTCTAAGGAAATGGCAGGGGATGGGGGAGGGAAAGCCTTCCCCCATCCCCCTTTAAGGAGGGGGATATGGCTGCAGGTCTTATAAAGGGGACCGAGATCGCAAAGCAGATTCGTGAGGAGTTGAAGGGAGAAGTTGCAAGGTTAAAGGAGACGTATGGGGTTATTCCAGGTCTTGTAACCATCCTAGTAGGGCACGATCCAGCTTCTGCCACCTATGTGGCCGGTAAACAGAAGGCAGCAAACGAATTGGGCTTTTATTCGGTCAAGGACGAACAACCCGAGGACATATCCGAGGAGGCCCTCATTGGGCTAGTGAGGAAGTACAACGCTGATCCTAAGATCCACGGGGTCTTGGTCCAGTTGCCGCTTCCTCCCCATATAGATGAGAAGAAGGTGCTTTACGCCATCGACCCTAAGAAGGACGTAGACGTTTTCCATCCGGAGAACGTAGGTAAGATGCTCATGGGGGAAGCGGACCTTTTGCCCTGTGCCCCTCATGGGATATGGCAGATGTTGATCCGTTCAGGGGTTAAGCTCGAAGGGGCAGAGGTGGTGATCCTTGGGAGGACAGAACTTGTCGGCAAGCCTATGGCGGCTATCCTCATGCAAGATAAGCCCCATGCGAGGGCCGTAGTGACCGTCTGCGATCCTTCGAGTCCCAATCTCCTCTTACACACAAAGAGGGCCGACGTTTTGATTGTTGACGTGGGCAAACCGAAGTTCGTCACAGGTGAGATGGTCAAGGAAGGGGTAGTGGTAGTCGATGCGGGCAACCATTGGCTTGGCCAGGGGCCTGACGGTAAACCCGTAATCTGTGGCGATGTGGATTTCGATTCGGTTAAGGAAAAGGCGAGCCTCATCACCCCTGTTCCGGGAGGGGTGGGGCCTATGATCATAGCCATGCTGATGTATAACACTGTCAAGGCCGCTAAGATGGCCTTGGGATTGAAGGACTGAGGATGGGTTTTACCCTTGCGGTGTCTGGAAAAGGGGGAACGGGGAAGACGACCTTAGTGGGGCTGATCCTTAGGGAGTTCCTCCTTCAGGGTCGGAAGCCTGTATTGGTAATAGATGCGGATCACGATGGTAACCTCGCCCAGGTCTTAGGCATAAAGGAGGAAAGGACGGTAGGGGAGGTGATAGACGAACTTCAAAGGGGGGTATCAAGCCTTCCACCCGGTTTTTCCAAGGAGGAATGGCTTAGGTCTAAGCTCTCTGAGATCATGGTGGAGGAGAGAGGGTACGATTTTTTGAGCATGGGACGGGGTGAAGGGCCTGGCTGTTATTGCTATGTGAACAGTGCCCTTCGGGCCATAATGGATAGCCTTGAAAAAGGCTATCCATATGTACTTATGGACAACGCTGCGGGTATGGAACACCTTTCCCGCAGGACCACAAGGGATGCGGACGTTTTGCTGATAGTGTCGGATCATTCGAGGAAAGGCGTTCAGAGCGCCTCAAGGATAGCAGCCTTGGCCAGGGAGCTTGACCTGAAGATAGGCCGTATTGGACTTGTGCTGAACAGGGTGCCCAACGGCCAAGTGGACCCAAGGATAGAGGAAGAGGTGAAGGAAAAGGGGTTGGAACTATTTGGGGTTATACCAGAGGACGAGGAAGTGGCAAAGTTTGACATGGAAGGCAGAAGCGTGTTAGAGCTTCCGGAGGATAGCCTTGCCGTTAACGCGGTGAGGAGGATATTGGGTAAAGTCTTAAACTAAAACCCGAGGAGGTCAGTTATGGTCATCATAGGTGAAAACATCCACATCCTTTCCAAGGCCGTTTCGGATGCCATAAACAACAGGGACAAGGCCTTTATACAGGAACTGGCGAAAAAACAGGCTGAAGCGGGCGTGGACTACATAGACTTGAACATAGGTCCTGCCAGGAAGAACCCGGATGTGATGGCGTGGCTAGTTGAGGTAGTGCAAGAAGTGGTAGATCTGCCCTTGAGCCTTGACAGTACCAACCCCAAGGCGGTAGAGGAAGGGCTTAAGGTAGCGAAGAGGCGAGCCCTTATAAACTCGGCCTCTGGGAAAAGTGAGAGCAAAGAGCAGATGATGCCCCTTGCGGTGAAGTACGATGCCGAGATCATCATCTCGGTCCTCAATGACCAGGGTATCCCTGCTGATGCTGAGGCGAGGGCTGAGAGCATCCTCGATGCGGTTTCCTATGCTAACGAACTCGGGATAGAGAACGAGAGGATATGGGTCGATCCCATCATCATGCCGGTTTCGGTGGACCAGAAGGCGGTAAGGGAGGCCTTGGAGTTCATGAAGATGCTTCAGGACCTATTGCCAGGGGTGAAGTCCACAGTTGGGCTTTCCAACGTTTCCAATGGCACGCCAAAGGAGCTGAGGGGGATCCTCAATAGGACTTACATGGTGATGCTTGAACTCTGTGGGTGTTACTCGGCCATAGCCGATGCCTTTGACGAAGAGTTGATGGCCTTGGCAAGAGGGCAGATGCCGGAGATAAAGGATCTGATAAGGAGGGTCATGGAGGGAGAAGACATAGACCCTAATGGCCTTCCTCCAAAGGAAAGGGATTACGTCAAGACAGCCAAGGTCCTTTGGGGAGATGTCCTTTACTCCCATACATGGCTTGAACTTTAAAGGAGGTGCGAGATGGCGGAATGGAAGCCCCCAGTTGAGGCCTACAAGGGCAGGATAGTAGAGGTGACTATAGGCCGGGGTCCTCGGGCCGTAAAGGTGGGTGGTGAGAACGTCTTTGCCTTTAACCAAGGTTTTGATGAGGGCCAATGGCCTAATCCCCCGAGGGTGGCCATCGAGCTCTGGGATACGGAGCCGAAGGGTTGGGCAAAGGGGATTTTGGACTTTTACGGCGATGCAGTAAAAGACCCTATAGCGTGGGCAAAGAAGGCATCAGAAGAGCTCAAGCCTGATCTCATTTTCCTATACCTTATAAGCACTGACCCCAATGAAGAGGACCGTAGCCCAGAAAAGGCAAAGGACCTGGTGAGGGCCGCTTATGAGGCCGCAAACGGTGTGCCTTTCATCGTCTATTGTCCTGGGAACGAGGCAAAGGACCCTGAGGTCCTCAAAGCAGTGGCCGAAGCCCTGAAAGGCGAAAACCTCCTTTTAGGTCCGGCTTTAAAGGAAGACTATGAGCCCATAGCACAAGCAGCAAAGGAGTACGAACACTGCGTAAGCGCCCAGGCCCCCATGGACATAAACCTCCAGAAGGAACTGGACGTAAAGATCTCCAGGATCATCCCCAGGGAAAGGATAGTCCTCGATCCCCTGGCACCTTGTGTGGGCGTTGGTCTGGAATACGGCTTTTCCATATTCGAAAGACAAAAACACGCAGCCATCTCCTTCGGGGACGAGATGATGCAGATGCCCATGATCGCTAACTTCAGCCTAGAGGTCTGGAAGACCAAAGAGGCCAAAGAGAACGAAAAAATGGGGATCATGTGGGAGGAAATGACAGCCATGACCTACGCCCTGGCCGGCGCCAACATACTGGTGATAAGACACCCCTTGACCTACAGAAAGGTCAAGGAACTGTTGGACAAATGCAAAATGTAGTATTATTTTAGTTCTAGACCAAGTTTAAGGGAGGAAGTTATGGAGGGGACGAAGAGGTGGGAGGAGATAAAGAAGATCATCAGGGCAGATGAAGATTGGGAGCCAGTAGGCCCCACTCCCATGCCCCATTTAGCGGATTTGAGGAATTGGGACAGGCGGCTCCTTAGGACCTATAAGCCCTTTTATGCGCCTTTTTGTGACCTGTGTTGTCTATGTACTTATGGCAAATGTGACCTTACTGGGACAAACCGTGGTGCCTGTGGAATAGACATAGCTTCGCAACAAGCGAGGATTGTGGCTTTGGCCTGTTGTATTGGTATGGCCTGTCATTCCGGACATGCCCATCACATCATCGAGTACCTTATCGAAAAGTATGGGGAGGATTATCCCATCAACCTCGGTGAAGGTGTAAATGTAGAGTGTCCTAACATAAGGCTTGTCCTCGGGCTCAAGCCAAAGACCTTAGGGGATTTGAAGAAAGCAGTGGAGTATGCGGCAACCGAGTTACTGCATGTGCTTTCCTCTACCCATACTGGTCAGGAAGGGGATCCTGTTGATTACGAGTCCAAGGCCTTACACATAGGGATGTTGGATCACGTTTGTATGGAGGCCGCCGATGTAGCCCAGATCGTGGGCTTTAAGTACCCTACCTCCAAGGCCGATACCCCCATAGTGGACCTAGGGTGGGGGGCGGTGGACAAGTCGAAGCCCGTTATCCTGGTTGTGGGGCATAACCCTGCTGCTTCTACTGAGGTGGTGGATTACCTAAGGGAGCATGGACTCGAGGACAAGGTGGAGGTATGTGGGATATGTTGTACTGCCCTTGAGACCACCAGGTATTCCGATAAAGCCAAGATCGTGGGCCCCCTTTCCAGGCAGCTCTTCTTCATAAGGACTGGCATAGCGGATGTCATAGTAGCAGATGAACAGTGTATAAGGACCGACTTGACCATAGAGGCTTCCAAGGTGGGATCGGTGGTAATTGCCTCTTCGGATAAGGCATGTCGTGGCCTCGAGGAAGTGAGCGATAGGCCTACCGATGAGATAGTAAAGGAGATGGTAGAGCAAAGGAAGCACTTCTTGATCCTCGACCACAAGAAGGCCGCTGAGGTAGCCGTGAAGGTGGCCCTTGAGCTTTCGCCAAGGCGAAAGGACCAGAAGACCCTTATGACCAAGGAACAAGCCCAAGAGGCGGCAAAGGCTTGTAAGCTATGCCGCAATTGTGAGCAGGCTTGTCCCAACCTCTTGCCTTTGGCCTCTGCGGTGCAGAAGGCCGCACAGGGGGATTTCGAGGAGCTGAAGAGGTGCTTTGAGCGTTGTATAGGTTGTGGTAAGTGCGAGGAGGCCTGTGGGCATGGGGTGCCCTTCCAGAAGATGTTCCAATCGGTCGCAAGTTGGGAAACGTGGAAGTGCAGGGCGGGTCGTGGTCCTATCATGGACACCGAGATAAGGAAGGTTGGAGCCCCCATAGTCCTTGGGACTATTCCTGGGGTCGTGGCCTTTGTAGGCTGTTCGAACTTCCCTGAGGAAATAGAGGAAATAGCGGAAATGGCCGAGGAGTTCGCTAGGCGTAAGTACATCGTGGTGCTTTCAGGATGTTCGGCCATGGTTGCGGGCATGAAGAAGGACAAAGATGGCCTTACCCTTTATGAGAAGTATCCGCCCGACTTCGATGCCGGTGGTATTGTGAACGTGGGTTCGTGTGTGGCCAACAGCCACATAACCGGGGCAGCCATAAAGATAGCCAATATATTTGCCCGTTTGCCCCTTAGGGCCAACTACGAGGTAATAGCGGACTACATCCTTAACCGTGTGGGGGCTGTGGGTGTGGCTTGGGGGGCTTATAGTCAGAAGGCTGCTGCGATAGCCACGGGCTGTAACCGCTTGGGGATCCCAGTGGTCCTTGGTCCTCACAGCTCCAAGTACAGGAGGCAGTACTTGAGCCGCAAGGAAGAGGACGATTGGACCGTCATGGATGGAAGGACCAAGCAACTTGTCGACACCAAGGAGCCGACCCCTGAGCACCTCTGCATAGTAGTGGAGTCTAAAGAACGGGCCATGGTTACCATTGCCAAGCTCTGCATGCGCAAAAACGATACACCTCAGGGGCGTCAGATAAAGCTCACCCATTACATAGACCTGCATAAGAGGTTGATAGGGGGATTGCCTCCTGACCTTCACCTGTTCGTTAGGACCGAGCGCGATATCCCCATGTTCTTCAAGCGTGAGGTAATGGACTTCCTGAAGGAAAAGGGATGGGAGAAGAAGCCAGTTCTGAGTCTCCCCACACTTGTTGGGACCTATCCCAGCAAGGTTTCAGTGGATGCCGTAATTGGTGGGGGGAAGTAACCTTCATTAGGAGGTAAAGATATGACGATGCCATATCACAAGGTAAACGTCCTTACTGGTTTCAAAAGTGCGGCTGAGATAAAGGACCCCAAGGCCTTGGCCAAGATAATAAAAAGGGCAGAGAGACCCCTCCTTGTGGTAGGTCCAAAGGCCTTGACGATGGTGGTGGTTGATAAGCCTTTCATAGAGTACCTGGTTGAGATGGCGAAGGTTGCCAATATTCCCATCTGTGCCACTGCTCATACAAAGGGGCGGATAGAACAGCTAGGAGCAGTGCCTGATAGTACCTACGACGTGATGGAGATCATAAACCACCTTAAGGACCCTGACTGGAAAGGGGTAAGGGGTGAGGGGAACCATGACCTGGTGATATTCGGTGGGTTCAGGACCGATTTGGGGAACCAGGGGCTTTCCACCTTGAAGCACTTTGCCCCTCATCTTAAGACGCTTACGCTTTGTAAGTACTATTATCCGAACGCCACCTTCTCCCTTCCTAACTTCAGGAAGGACGAGGAGTGGAAGGCCCTACTGGAAGGGCTGATAGAGGAGCTAAAAGTTTCTTGAAAAACTCCACGAAGGAGGGAAGGCTATGAAGGAGTTCCACGTAGACATCGGACCTCAGTATGAGGGCGAGAGGATCCGTAAGGAGGACATGTACGTCGAATTCGGTGGACCAAAGGTGGAATATAAGGCCGAGTTCGTACAGTTGAAGGATGCCTCTGAGATCGAAGACGAAAAGGTCACGGTAGTGGGACCCGATATCAAGGACCTTCAAGAAGGTGAAAGTTACCCCTTGTTTTTAGAGATATTTGTGGCAGGTAGCGCCCTTGAAAAAGACATGGAGCCCGTCATCGAGAGGCGGATTCACGACTTTTGCAATTACATAGAGGGCGTCTACCACATGAACCAACAGGACCAGATATGGATAAGGATCTCAAAGGACGCCTTTAACAAAGGTTTTAACACCTTCCAGGAGTGGGGAGAAATCCTCTGTTTCGAACTTAAAAACGACATCCCCTTGATCGAACAGGTGCAGATCACCTTTTACACCGATCCCGAAAAGGTGAGGGAGAAAGTCCTTCAGGCCCGTGAGGTGTACGAGCAGCGGCGTGCCCGTGCTAGGGGTTTGAAGGAGGAGGATGTAGAGGAATTCTACGGTTGTGTCCTTTGCCAGAGCTTTGCCCCTACACACGTCTGTGTGATCACCCCCGAGAGGATAGCCAACTGTGGTGCTATCAACTGGTTTGACGGTCGTGCAGCTTCCAAGATGGACCCAGAAGGCCCCATCTTTCCTGTCCCCAAAGGAAGACGTCTTGGCAAGGTGAGGGGGGAGTATGAAGGTGTAAACCAAGTGGTTTACGAGCGCTCCATGGGTGGTACCGAGAGGGTTTGGATCCATTCGGCGCTGCAGTATCCTCATACTTCCTGTGGGTGTTTCCAAGCGCTTTGCTTTTACATACCCGAAGTTGACGCCTTTGGGATCGTCCATAGGGATTACAAAGGGGTAACCCCTCTTGGCATCCCCTTCAGCACGATGGCAGGTGAGGCCTCGGGTGGTCGTCAGGTGGAGGGGATGTGCGGTATGTCTCTTGAATATCTCTATTCGCGCAAGTTCATGCAATACGACGGAGGGATAAAGCGGGTTGTATGGATGCCAAAGGAGGTCAAGGAGAGGTATAAGGACGCCATTCCGCCTGAACTTTACGACAAGATAGCAACTGAAGAAGTCACCACGGACCCCAACGAGCTTGCCAGTTGGCTTGAGGCTCAGGGACATCCTTGGATTACTGGTGAGGCCCAGGAAGAGCTCGAGCAACTGAGGGCGCAGGATGAAGAAGAGTAACCTTCATCTGGGAGGTGGGTTATGCCGATAAAAGGCGGCGATTTAGCAAAGCTTTTGCCTCAAAAGAAGGGATGTAAGGATTGCGGTTTCCCCACCTGTTTTGCCTTTGCCATGAAGGTGGCGGCAGGGGCAGCCGATATAGACAAATGTCCCCATCTGGATCCCCAATTAAAGGAACAGATCCGGGAGATGCTCGCACCACCAGTTCTACCTGTGACCTTGGGCAAGGGCGATAAGGCCTTCACCGTGGGCGAAGAGGAGGTCATATACCGACACGAAAAGACCTTTTACCACCAGCCTGGGATAGGTGTTTTGATAAGGGACACCGAACCTGAGGCAGAGTGGGAGCGCAAGGCCAAGGCCGTCCTTGAGATGAGCTTTGAGAGGATAGGGAGGACCTTAAGGCCTGATTTTGTGGCCCTTATGGCCGATTCTGGGGACGAGGGGAGGTTCTTGAACCTTGTGGAGAAGGTCTCCAAGATGTCGGCTGATTTGCCCATAGTCCTCATGGCCCCTATGGACCTTGCCATCAAGGCCGTGGGGATATGTGGCAAAGAGAGGAGGCCTTTGCTTTACGCCTTGACGAAGGAGACCTTCGAACAAGATCTGCCCAAGGTTAAAGGGCTTGGTTTGCCCCTAGCAGTTAAGGCACCGCTTGTGGACTTACCTCAGCTGACCCAAAAGCTTAAAGAGGAGGGCCTCAAGGAATTGGTGCTTGACACCGGTACTAGGGATCCATGGGAAGCAGTAAAGGAACAGATCCTGATGAGGCGAGCTGCCATAAAACAGGGGTTCCGTCCGCTTGGGTATCCGACTATGGTGTTTCCTTGCTTTATGGCTGGGGATTTAGAAGGAGAATACCTCTGTGCCTCAGCCTTTGTGGTCAGGTATGCAGGCCTAATAGTCTTAAGTGACCTAGTGCCTGAGTACCTGTATCCCCTTTTGACCCTGAGGATGAACATATATTCGGATCCACGGGTGCCGATGACCGTGGAGGCGAAGCTTTACGAGATCAACTCCCCTGGGCCGGATTCGCCTCTGTTGGTTACCACGAACTTCGCCCTCACTTACTTTGCAGTGGCTTCTGAAGCAGAGGCCACAAAGGTGCCTTCTTGGCTTCTTGTGCAGGACACGGAGGGACTTTGTGTTTTGGCCGCTTGGTCAACTGGGAAGTTCAACGGTGAGACCATTGCACAATTTGTGAAGAAGTTGGGGGTGGAGGACAAGGTCAAATCCAAAAAGATCATCATCCCTGGGCTTCTGGCCAGGATAAAGGGGGAACTCGAGGACGAACTACCGGGATGGCAGGTAATAGTGGGTCCAAGGGAGGCCTCTGGACTTTCGAGCTTCTTGCCGGAGCTTGTGGGGAGAAAGTGAGGTGAAAAAGGAGGAGGTTGAGGCCCTCAAGGACCTCCTTGAGGGTTTCCCCCGCGAGCGGCGTTATCTCCTAAGGGTATTACAGGCAGTGCAGGACAAGCTGGGTTACCTCCCCGAGGAGGCCTTGAGGGAGGTAGCCCAGCATTTTGGCCTTCCAGAGGTAGAGGTATACGGTGTAGCTACCTTTTACAACCAATTTCGTTACGTCCCAAAGGGGAAGTACCATGTAGTGGTCTGCATGGGTACTGCCTGTCATTCTATGGGAGGAGGACTTGTCCTTGATGCCTTCGAGCGGGAGTTGGGTATAAAGGTGGGTGAGGTTACAGAAGACGGACTTTTCAGCCTGGACAGGGTTGGGTGTATAGGTTGTTGTACCCAGGCACCTGTTGTACTTATAAACGATGCAGTCTTCCCTAGAATGAGTCCTTCTAAGGTAGAAGAGGTCTTGGTGCGGGTCAAGGAGCATGGATTGGGAGGCGATAAAGAGCAAGGCTAAGGAGAAATGGTCTCGGCTTGAGGAGGCCCCTTTGCACATAAGGATAGGGACTCCTACCTGTGGAAGGGCCGCAGGGGCTCTTGAGACCTTGAGGCTTATGAAAGAGCGCCTGAGCAAAGAATCCCTAGAGGCTGAGGTTACCGAAGTAGGCTGTATGGGCCTTTGTTTTGCGGAGCCTTTGGTAGTAATATCAAAGCCTTCAAGCGGTTTCCCACCTATATGTTACAAGAACGTACGGTTCGAGGAGGTCCACGAGCTCGTCGATAGGTACCTCTTGGGTGACGATCCGTGTCTTGAGCTGGCCCTTGGGACCATAGAGCTCAATGAAGAAGGTGTGCCGGTGATACCCGAGCTCGAAAGGTTCAATATAGAGAAGAGGTTGATCCTCAGGAACTGTGGCTGGATCGATCCTGAGGACATAGACCATTACATCGCCAGAGGGGGGTATGAAGCCCTACGGCGCGTCCTGACCCAGAAGGAGCCAGAAGAAGTGATCGCCGAAGTAGCCAGGGCCGGTCTAAGGGGGAGAGGTGGTGCAGGTTTCCTGGCCTCCAGGAAATGGGCCTCTGCAAGGCGTCAGAAGGCCGAGCCCAAGTACTTGATCTGCAACGCCGACGAAGGTGATCCAGGTGCCTTCATGGACAGGGTAGTTTTGGAAAGCGATCCCCACTTGGTCATAGAGGGGATGATCATAGCTGCCTATGCCATAGGGGCTAACCAGGGGTTCATATATACCCGGATGGAGTACCCGCTTGTCCTTGAACGTCTTGAAAAGGCTTTGGAACAGGCTAGGTCATATGGCCTTTTGGGCGAGGACATCTTTGGCAGCGGTTTTTCTTTTGACATAGAAGTGGTTAGGGGTGCAGGGGCCTTTGTGTGTGGTGAATCCACTGCCATGACCTATTCCATTGAAGGCAAAAGGGGGATGCCAAGGGTAAGACCTCCCCGTTCTGTCGAATATGGGCTTTGGGGAAAGCCCACGGTCGTAAACAACGTGAAGACCCTTGCCTTGGTGACACGGATAATGGAAATGGGGGCTCAAGAGTTCCGGAAAGTAGGTACACCTTCTAGTCCCGGTACCGCTGTCTTCGCCCTGGCGGGAAAGGTCAAGCAGATCGGGCTATGCGAGGTCCCCATGGGTACAACGCTCAGGCAAGTGGTCTTTGAGGTAGGGGGAGGGCTTCCTGAAGGCCGCAAGTTCAAGGCCGTACAGATCGGTGGACCTGCAGGGGGATGTGTAGGGGAAGAAGCCCTCGACCTTCCTGTGGACTTCGAGGGGTTTAAAGCTGCAGGGGCCATAATGGGTTCAGGTGGGATGATAGTCCTCGATGAGACCAACTGTATGGTGGAGACCGCCCGGTTTTTCCTAGAGTTCTTAGCCAAAGAGGATTGTGGGAAATGCACCTTTGGCCGCTTGGGGATAAGGCAGCTCCTGATGATCTTAGAGGACATAACCAAGGGCAAGGGTGAGGAAAAGGACCTCGAGTTGCTTGAGGAACTCTCAAGGGACCTAATGGAAGGATGTCTATGTAATTTAGGCAAGATGGCTCCCAACCCAGTCCTTACAACTTTGAAATATTTCCGGCAGGAATACCTTGCCCACATAAGGGAGAAGCGATGCCCTGCCCTTGTCTGTAAGGATCTGATAGCTTATGTGATATTGGCCGATAAATGTGAAAAGGGCTGTGACCATTGTGTGCTTACATGTCCTACTGAGGCTATAGTCACCGACGAAAGGACCCGTAAGAAGAAGATAATACAGGACAAGTGCGTAAAATGCGGCACTTGCCTTGAGGTGTGTCCACCAGAATATAGGGCTGTTATCAAGGTATCGCCTGTAGATAAGGTAAGGGAGTACGAAGGGGAGTGAAGAGGGAGTACGTAGACATAGTCATAGATGGCAAGGAGCTTAAAGCCCCAAAGGGTCAGAGGATCCTGTGGGTTGCCCTTGAAAACGGCATAGAAATCCCCCACCTATGCGCAATAGAAGGGCAAGAACCTCCATGGGGGGGATGTAGGTTGTGCTGGGTGGAGGTGGAGGGGCTTGGATATGTCACTGCGTGTACCGAGCCTGTTAGACAAGGAATGGTGGTTTTAACCGATACTGAGGGCGTAAGGAGGTTACAGCGCCGTTCACTTGAGTTATTGCTTGCCGATCACCCCATGGATTGTAAGGAATGCCCTAAGCGTGGAAGATGTGGTCTTTTAAAGTGGACGCGTTTTTTGAGGGTAAAGGTGCCCAAATATCTCAGGCCTTTCCCGAAGAAGGACATGAGGGTTGACCTGAGCCATCCAGTGTTGAACTACGACCCAAATAAATGCATCCTCTGTGGGCGCTGTGTATGGGTGGTCAAGGAAAAGGTAAAATGCGGGGTTTTTGACTTCGCATGGAGAGGTTATGATATGAAGGTGACCACCTTTATGGGGCGTCCCTTGAGGGAGACGAATTGTAATGGATGCCTTATGTGTGTGGAGGTCTGTCCGGTTGGCGCCCTTTGGAGCAAATAGGAAAAATACATGGAGTGAAGCCCTTGAACTCGCTTTTGAACAAGCCAAAAGGAGGCTTTTGGGCCTTTGGCCAGAAGAAGTCCAAGAAAGGGCTTGGGTAGTCTGGAAAGCAGAGAAGGGTCTTTGGGAAGTGCCCTTTTTTGGAAGGAGTTTTAAGGTCCTTTATCCCTCTTGTGAGGTATATGGGCCCGAGGGGGAAAGGGTAGATAAGTTGAAAGAGGTGCTTTTACTTCACTACCTCCTTCAAGCCAAAGGGACAGGGATAAGTGGCAAATGGGTGGACTTTAGGAGGCTTCCAGGCGGTCTCTTTTACTTTCCCGTCTTTCGTAACAGGATCATATTGCCTTTGGTCAAGGCCTTTGGGGGAAACCCTGAGGGGCTTCTTTTATCCGCCCAGAGGATAGGAGGTGAAGTCATCCCTGTAGCCGATGCCTGTGTCTCGCTTAAGGCCTTTCCGCAAGTGGTAGTTGCCTTTGGCATTTGGAAAGGGAAGGAGGGATTTGGACCTGAAGGGATTGTGCTTTTTGACCAGAGGGCCCCTGATCACCTTTCCACCGAAGACTTGATATGGGTTTGCCATGAGGCCATTGGGCTCCTTAGGGCTTGAGCCTTTTGAGATCACAGGAATAGGGAGCCTGCCACATCTTTCTCCAGAAGAAGCAGTCGATTTTGTACTGGAACACCTCCCCCGCATGCCCCATTGGCCCCAATTGCCTAAAAGGTCAAAGATGGAAGAGATGACAAGACAGTTCCTCGAAGGGATGCCTGGCATAAGGGAGGAGGGTGGGAAGATCTGGATTGAAGGGCCTGAAGATGCACCTGAGGAGTGGGAGGTATATACAGAGGTATCTGCCTCAGGGGATTTGAGGGCCTTTGCCATAGGAGAGGAAAGGGCGAAAGGGTTTCACGCTTTTTTGATGAGGCTTAAGGAATATCGGCCGCCTTTCCTCAAAGGACAGCTCATAGGACCCCTGACCTTGGGATTTACCTTGAGGGATAAAGAAGGGCGTTACGCCTTTTACGACCAAACTCTGCGTGAGATGTTGGTTAAGGTTTTGAACCTCAAGGCCAAGTGGCAACTCAAATGTCTTAAGGACGTCCACCCAAACGCAAAAGTCTTCCTCTTTTTCGATGAACCTTCGCTTGGGGCCATAGGGACCCCTGCTATGTCCTTTTCTAAGGAAGAACTCTTTAGATGCTATACGGACTTATTGGAAGGAATCGAAGCCGTAAAGGGCATCCATGTCTGCGCTAACACTGATTGGTCCCTTTTGCTGGGGACGGGTTTTGACCTTTTGAGCTTTGATTGCTATAGCTTTGGAGAAAACCTCCTGTTGTGGAAGGACTCCTTGAAGGCCTTCCTTGAAGAAGGGAGAGGTATAGCGTGGGGTATAGTCCCTACTGATCCCCACGTGGTTGGGACTATCAGGGCACGAGAATTAGCAGGTCTTCTCCTCAAGTATGTCGGAGAATTGAGACTTTTTTGCGAGTTTTCCCTTTCTCAGTTTTTGATCACCCCTTCTTGCGGCCTAGGGACGTTGGAGGTCAGTTTAGCCCAAAGTGTCTATCGAACCCTTAGTGAGGTTAGGGAAGAAGTCATAAATTCCTTTTGTTGAGAGGGAGCCATGGGAGATTTTGTGGGTTTGTTGTTTTTCCTCCTCTTACTTCAGGCCCTTCTGCCCTTTTTGCAAAGGAAGATGCTCGAACACAAGCGCCGTGTAGCTTTAAGGACCCTTGAGGTTAAAAGGAAGAGTAGGGTTATCACCATGATCCATCGGCAGGAAGCTGTAAGCTTCTTAGGGTTTAGACTTGCTCGGTATATCGACATAGAGGATTCGGAGCAGGTATTGAGGGCTATCCGAATGACACCGCCGGATATGCCCATCGATCTTATACTTCATACGCCAGGTGGACTGGTCCTAGCGGCAGAGCAGATAGCATGCGCCTTGAAGCGCCATAAAGGGAAGGTGACGGTCTTTATACCCCACTACGCCATGAGCGGCGGTACCCTTATAGCCCTTGCAGCTGATGAAATCGTAATGGACCCTAACGCCGTCCTTGGACCTGTTGACCCCCAGTTGAGTACGGGTCAAGGTTATATCCCGGCAGCATCGGTGTTGAAAGCCCTTGAGATCCCTAACCCCAATAGGGAGGACCAGACGCTGATATTGGGCGACATCGCCAAAAAGGCCATCGAACAAGTCTACAGGACCGTATACTCCCTTCTATGCGATAAGCTTCCAGAAGCAGAAGCCCAACGGATAGCCCGTATGCTTTCCCAAGGGCATTGGACCCATGACTACCCCATAACCGTTGAAGAACTCCGGCAAATGGGCCTTCCGGTGAGCGAGGACATGCCTAAGGAGGTCTACGAGCTAATGGAGTTATATCCTCAAGCAGCCCAGAGGCGGCCGGGGGTTGAATTCATACCAATACCCTATACCCCTTCCTCTCGTCCTTCTCGTACTGATAGAAGTGGGCGCATTTAACCCTTGACTTTTTGCGGTCGATACCTTTAAAATGTTTTACAAATCGAAGGGGAACTGTCGTTAGGAAGAAAAGGGCCATGAAGGCCGCGAGTCTTCATGGCCCTTGTTTTTTTAAAGTCAAAAAGAAAGGACATCATAGCCAGAAGGTGTAAAGGAGGTGCCCCTATACGGTGGAAAACCCTACGGGTGTAAGACCTGACGGTTCAGGCCTTGGAGACTTCAAATCCATGGCGATTTACAGAGGGGGTTATACGTACAAAGTCTCAAGTGCAAAGAAAACGTATGAGCCAAGGGGATTAAACAATCCTATCAACGGCAGGTGATGAGCGTACTCATGTGGTCCTTTGACACTAGTGTGCAAGAGAAAGGTAAATGCCTTCAGTTTTTGCTCATACTACCTTGTGTAGATGAGTCTCATGGATCTTATAAGGAAGGGGATCCACGACATTCAGTGTTGGATCGCATGTTTGCTTTTTCCAAGCAACCTTGCCATAAACCAAAAGATCTCGGTATTTTCTTGGGTTTTTATGCCGTCCTTTATAAAAAGGACGCGACCTCAGTTTATTATTGTGGTCTTATTTCCATGTCCTTTAATCCTGTATCCCTCAAACGGAAGGGACAAATAGGGAACTTTAAGGAGGTGAAAGGATGCAGAAGGTTTGGATATGGAAGCTTATGGTCCTTTGCGTTTTGTTTTTGGCCTCAAATGGTCTTTCCTCATCAGTGCAGCTCAAAAAAGGGCTAAAGGATGCGATGTTGGATTTGAAGCTCAAGCGAGAACAAGCAGGATTTGCAGTTTTGACCAATGCAGGATACGTAGCCCCAAGAGGGCTTCCAACGCACTGGGCCGTTGACGTAATTCAAGAGGTGACAGGAGCCACTTTGGGCAAGGGGAACCTTCTGTTCTTCCACAAGCCCATGGATTGTCCTTTAAAGGTGGCTTTGATGAAAAGGGAAGACGGGCAGATGATATGTTTGACCTTTGACGGTGAAGTGTTAGCCAGGGTGAAGGTCAATATAAGTCCTAATGGGTTTCTCTCTGATGATAAATGGACAGAGATAGAGAACGCCTTAGGTACTGATGCCTTTAGCCTTGTGAGTATCCTGTGGGGTTGGGCCTTGGAAGCTCCATGGGGCCTTTTGAAAGCTGCAGAGTTTCACAACCATCTCTGCCCGGGTTTGGTTGCCGGATACTTTCTTGTGGACTTTATAAGGAAGAGATATTGGTCGAGCGGAGGGGAATCTTTTGCGTTTATTGCCTGTCCCCCTTGGTGTAAGGACGATGCCATCCAAATTTTGCTTGACCTAACCCCAGGGAAAAAGTCCTTTTATGTAGTGGAGTTAAGCGAAGCCCAAAGGCGCTCTCTAATAGATCCAAACGTAGCGGGTATCTTATTGATATCCGACAAGGAGAGAAGGCGGGGCAAAGCCGTAATCCTCAAGTTCGATTGGCAAAAGGCGTATGACTTAGTCGGTTTAAGACCAGGGTCCAAGTCCATAGCCGATAGGCTAAGGCTAATGAAAGGACTTTTAGCCCATTTGAGTGATCCTCCTGAGATGGTCTCAGTGATAAAAGAAGTCGAACTAAGCGGTGATGTCTTAAAGGAACTTATAGAGGCAGGGGTTAATCCTTACGAAAGATTGGGACTGGTATCTCGGTGATAGCTGAGGCCATACTTACCCTGCTCTTGTAGTTCCAAGGTTGAGGGGACCTTTATCCAAAACGGTATTGTACGCCATATCCGCCTCGGGGATAACTCCATTTTATCGCCCCCTTGGGACAGACAACCGAACACGAACCGCACTCGAGACAGCCGCTGTATTCTACTGTCACTTCCCCCTTGTCATTGAGGGAGTAAAGTCCTGCAGGGCATATCCTTGTACAAGGCTTGAGTTCACATGAAAGGCAGAGTTCCCTTGCTAATTCTATATGAGGGGTTTGGTTTATTCGATAGAAGTTCCGTAAGAGCTTTTCTTCCACCTTCATCTCTATAACTCCTTTAATTTCCAAAGGTCTTTCCACAGTCTTAGGTCCCAAAGTACGTCTTTTAAGTGTTTCCAAAGTATGGAACGCAACTTTTCCCTTCCTCCTGCATTGACAAAGAAAAGGTCCCCTACAAGGTTACACACCCATTTAGGATATTCCGTGTAAAGCCTTGTTGTTGAAGACAATATCTTCGAGTTTTTTCGGAACTTGTAGATCTCCTTCCATATTCCGTACTCCTTGAGGCATTCTATGTAAAAACTGAGTGTATTTTTGGAAAAATCGCTTCTTTTAAAGGCGTAAAGCACCGCCTTTGAGGCAGCCAATCCGGAAAGTAAGGCTAAGTCCATCCCTCTTACGGTGAACCCATGGTTTATGGTGAATCCTGCAGCGTCCCCTACAAGGAGTACCCCATTGCCGTAGAGGCCTTTTACACAATCTAAGGCACCTTCTGGGATTAGATGAGCGGAATATTCAAGTATCTCTCCTCCCTCTATTAAGGGGGCTATTTCGGAACGTGCCTTAAACTCTTCTATCAACTCCGGGGCGTTCATGTCCTTTGAATTTGCTGCTCCTGCAAGCCCAATCACTATTCCCAAAGAAAGGGTATCACGGTTGGTATAAAGGAATGCCCCACCGAAATGCCCTTTTGTCAAAGATCCGAAAAACAGGTGTGCAAGTCCTTGGTTTTCCTCTAGGTTAAAGCGTCTTTGGACCTCTTCTTCTCCTATGCGGATTACCTCTTTGTATCCCAAAGCAAGCTTCTCAGGGGTAAGGGGGGTCCTTAAGCCCGCCTTTTGTCCAATGAAGGAAAGGACACCATCGGCTATGACCACTACCTTTGAAGGTAGTTCTTCCCCTTCTACGTTCACTCCCACCACTCTATCGCCATCCCAGATTAAGTCTACGGCCTTCTTCTGGGGGATCACGAAAGCTCCTGCCTCTTGCACCTTTTCAGAAAGCCACTTATCTAAGTGCGAACGCAGTACAGTAGCACTGTGTCCCAAGAGTTCGGGATTGGAATACTCAAGGGTCACGGCCTTTTGTCCACTTATAAGCGTTATCCTTTCCTTTGTGACCCATCTTTCAAAAGGGGCTTCCTCCCAAAGCTCAGGATAAAACCTTTTAAGGGGTTCCAAATAGAGCCTTCCCCCGGTCATGTTTTTGCTTCCCGGATGATCGCCCCTTTCTATGACGATTACCTCCAACCCTTCTCTTGCAAGCCCATAAGCAGTTGAAAGACCTGCTAGTCCTCCACCCACTATTACGATATCCATAACAGACCCTCCTTCACAAAGGACAGTTTTTTACCAAATCCTCTACCCAAAACTCAACGGCCTAGCCCCCAATACTTTACCACCTCTTGACAGAAATGTGTACCATGTTGTATACACTCCAAAAAGGAGGGAAGGAGGATGGAAGTGTTTGAGAAGATTACCGTTTTAACTTTAGAACAAGCGACGGTTTTGCCTTATTTGACGTACAGGTTGGCTATGGATGGAATGAGGGTAATAAGGCTTGAACATCCTGTAAATTGCGATCCAAACAGAATGGTAGGGGATGATGTACTGGGTGATGAGAGGATGAGGAGTTATTTTCTAGCAATAAATGCTGGTAAAAAGGCAATCACTCTAAATCTTGCTACGGAAAAAGGAAAAGAGCTGCTTTATAGGCTTGTGAAAGAATTGCCAGTCGATATTTTTTGTACCAATCAACTTCCTAAGAATTATAAAAAACTAGGTATTGATTATGAAACTTTAAGGTCTGTTAAAGAAGATATTATATGGGTTGGGGTAACCGGTTTTGGTCCTGAAAGTGACGAACCTGCTTATGATCCGGTTTTGCAAGCACGGGGTGGGCTTATGGAACTGACAGGTGATCCCAACGGTCCACCTATGACCATGGGGGTTCCCCTTCCAGATATGGGTTCTAGTGAACATGCCTATGGCTTGATAATGAAAGCCCTTTATGAAAAGGCAATAACAGGAAAGGGAACCCGGATCGATCTTGTAATGTTTCAAAGTACCGTAAGTTGGTTAACTGTTCCCATAATGATGACCGCTACATTTGGGAAAAGAATAACACGTTCCGGTAATACGCATCAGTTTTTTGCACCTGTTTCTGTGTACAAAGCACGGGATGGGTATGTATATATTGCCATAGGAAATGACCGCCAATGGAAGGATATGGTTTCTATTCCTGCTTTTAAAGAGTTGGATATTCCCCAATATGAACATAATGCTGGAAGGATCGCCGATAAAGATTTGCTTAATGAAAAAATTGAAAAGATCACTTCTCAATTTAGCTGTGACGAGCTTGTGATAATGTTGCGTGAAAAAAGAATACCTATTGCTAAAATTAACACAATCGAAGATGTAATTAACGATCCTCTTGTAAAAACCTGGCTTCTTAAAACAAAAGATCCGGTTACAGGAGTGGAAGTAATATTAGCTCCTCCACCTTATATAACACCTTATCTAATTGCTACAGGTAAAACCTTGTCGTTTCCACCGAGGCTCGGTGAGCATAATGAAGAAGTATATTGTGGGGTCCTGAAGCTTTCGAAATCAGAATTTGAGTCCCTTAAGGAACAAGCCATTATCTGAAGAAAGGGGGTATCTCATGGATTTCTCTCTTACACCGGAACAAGAATTCTTTAGGAAATCGGTAAGGGATGTTGTGCAGAAATTAATAGCACCTAAGGCCGCTGAGATTGATGAAAAAGATGAATTTCCTTGGGAGTTATGGAAGGAATTTGCCAAGCTTGGTTACCTTGGTCTTCGTTATCCTCCTGAGGTAGGTGGAATGGGAGCGGATCAGATAACGTGTGCCATCTTTTATGAAGAAATAACTAGAGGCTCTGTTGGTTTTGCTCAAAGTGTTATTATGAACATGTTAATGGGAACGCACTTTCTTTATCGTTTTGGCGATGAAGAGATAAAAGAACGGTGCTTCATTCCTGCTATTAAAGGAGAAAAGATTGCCACTATTTGTTTTACTGAGGATCAATCGGGTTCGGATCTGGCTTCTATTCGGACAGTAGCTGTAAAAGATGGCGATTATTGGATCATAAATGGCAGGAAACAGTGGATAACAAATGGCCCAATTTGTGATTTTGCCACAGTCCTTGCGACTACTGATCCTCAAAAAGGCCTAAAAGGGTTGAATTTTTTCTTAGTTGAAAAAGGTACCCCGGGTTTTTACCCGGGGCAGGTGATAAAGAAAATGGGCTGTCGGGGTACAGTGACAGGCGAGTTGATTTTCGAAAATTGTAGGGTTCCGGCCAAAAATCTATTAGGTGAGGAGGTGAATAAAGGATTTGAATACTTAGGGGAAATTCTCAACGAAATACGCGTGATGACTGGAGCTATGGCTTTAGGTATAGCGCAAGCGGCCTTTGAAGAGGGACTAGAATATGCGAGGAAAAGAGTGGCTTTCGGTCATCCAATTGGCCATTACCAGTTGATAAAGGCCAAGTTTGCAAAAATGGCCATGGAGCTTGATGCGGCTAGGCTTTTGGTTTGGAGGGCCGCTTGGATGCTAGGAAAGGGTCTTCCATGTGCCAAAGAGGCGGCAATGGCCAAGTACTTTGCTACAGAAGCATGCCTAAACGTAGTAGACGAGGTAACTAGGATTTACGGGGCAAACGGGATGGCGGAGGAGTATCCTCCACAGAGGCACTTTAGGGATGCGAGGTTCCTTTTATACGGAGGTGGGACACATGAAATCTTGAGCGATTTTTTAGGACGGTTGATCCTAGGGAAATTATAGCCAAAGGTTAGAAGGAGGTAATTGTGTTAGTAGGAGTACTTGCGAAGGTTGTACCTGAGTTCGATGCTTTAGTTCGCGTTAGCGATGATAAAAGTAAGGTTGAAGTAGAGCCAAAATACACCGTCAACTTTTTTGACCTATTAGCGTTAGAAGAGGCCTTAAAAATAAAGGAAAGGTTTGGGGGGACAGTAAAGGTTTTTTCTTTTTGCCGGGCTGAAATGGTTGAGACATTGCGATCAGCAATAGCTATGGGGGCTGACGAGGTAGTAGCTATAACGTTTGATGGAATTGAAATTTTCGATAATTATTGTCGCGCAAAACTTTTAGCAGAAGTTATAAAAAAAGAGCCTTTTGACTTATTATGGTGCGGAAGGGAAACTTTTGACGAAATGGAGGGAGTAACTGGAGCAATGATCGCCGAAATCTTAGGCTATCCGGTGGTTACTTTAGTTACCAAAGTTGAGATTTTCCCTCAGGAAAGGAAAGTGTTAGTCGAACGTGAAACCGATCGAGGTAAGGAGATATTGAAGGTTGCAATGCCTGTTTTGCTCAGCGCTCAAAAAGGTCTTAATGAACCCAGGGTTCCCACTGTAATGGGTTTAATGAAGGCAATGAAAGCCAAGATAAATACCGTTGAACTTCCCGTATTATTGCAAGAGCTTGGCACAGAATTGGAAAGAATGATCAAGATGAAGCCTATAAGTTACGTTCCAATAATCAGCTCTAGAAAAAGAAAATTGCTGAAAGGTGAACCAGTGGAAGTGGTCAAGGAGTTAATTAACTTGTTGAAAACAGAAGCTAAAGTGATATGAGGTGATCATCATGTCTGTACTCGTCTATGTCCAACAGGAGGGTGGTAATATACGAAAGGCTACTTTCGAAGTAATGCGAGTGGCAGATTGTCTCGCGGATCAGACTGGAGGTAAAGTTGTAGGTATTATTATTGGTGATGATTTAGACTCTGCTTTAGGATCAATAAATTCGTTGTGTGATGTGGTTTACTGTGCTTCTTCACCAAAATTATCAACCTACCGGCTTGATCTTTATCTTACCTTGCTACAGAAGGTAGTTGAATTGGAGGCCCCGCTAATTGTACTTTCTGCATCGTCCTATCAGACAAAGGAGTTATTTGGGGCTCTTGGGGGTCGATTGAAGAAACCTGTAATCGTTGACTGTTTTAGCTTGAGACTGGAAGATGATATTTTGCTTTATGAGCGTGCCATATATGGTGGCAAGATCATGGTACAAGGGCATGTTCACGAAAGGCCATATTTGGTCCTTGTGAGGAATAAAACATTTGAGCCGCTGATTCAAGGGAAACGCAGGGGAGAGGTAGTAGAGGTGGAGGTTCCATCGGAGGTCTCTCATTATGAAGTTATCGAAAGGACAACCTTGCAGGGCACGAAGCCTGACATTACAGAAGCAGATGTAATAGTTTGTGGAGGAAGGGGTTTGAAAGCCCCTGAAAACTTCGGGTTATTAGAAAGACTTGCCAGTGCTTTAGGAGGAGTAGTTGGAGCGAGCCGTGCGGTAGTAGATGCAGGATGGCGGCCTCAATCGGAACAAATTGGCAAAAGTGGCAAAACAGTGTCACCTTCTCTCTACTTCGCAATAGGACTGTCGGGAGCAATACACCACGTGATGGGCATTGAGGGTTCAAAGATTGTGGTTGCCATAAACAAGGATGAAAAGGCGCCCATTTTTGAACATGCAGACTATGGAATAGTTGGGGATTTGTTTGAAATTGTACCGCTTCTGATTGAGGAGTTTTCCGTAGAGCAATAAGTATGAGGAACGGAGGCCTAAAAAACAGGAGAACCATGCTTAATCTTGGAGAAAAGGCTCCTAGTGAATCCGAAAGGGCATATTTGATCATCCGGGAAGGGATAATCAAGGGAAAATACAAGCCAGGTGAAAGACTACTTGAAGAATGGCTTGCTAAAGAATTTCAGTTGAGCCGCACTCCCATAAGGGAAGCACTTATGCGCCTTTATCAAGAAGGATGGGTGGTTAAACATCCGCACCGTGGTGTCGTTGTAAAAGCCTTTGATAAGAAAGAATTAGAAGATATTATCGAAGTAAGATCAGTACTTGAGGGTTATGCCACGCGAATGATAGCCTCAAGTTGCGATGAATCTCTGGTGAGGAAACTAAAGGATGTAATATTTTCTGTTGAGTTAGCCCTAAAAGAAGGAAAGATTCAAGAAGCGATAGAACTTAATACTTCCTTCCACGACCTTATATACGAACGATGTGGCAATTCAGTTTTGCTCAGGATGATAGGCCAGTTAAGAGACTACTTTTACAGGTATAGGGTCCTCTTACTTAACTTAGCCGGTATGCTTGAACGTTCTATTGAAGACCACAAACGCTTACTTGACCTTATTGAGAACGGTACTCCAGATGAAGTTGAAAGATTTACACGTAAGCACATCCTTAAAGGACTTGATGCGTTAAAGAGTATCGTGTTCTGATGGAGGCCAAGATGGAAGGGCGTAAGATAAAAGTCCTCATAGCGAAACCCGGTTTGGACGGACATGACAAAGGTGCAAAAATTGTGGCATATGCTCTCAAAGAAGCTGGTATGGACGTCATATATACCGGTCTTCATCAAACTATCGATCAAATCGTGTCTACAGCTATTCAAGAGGATGTGGATGTAATTGGACTAAGTATCTTATCAGGAGCACATATTCCTATTTGTGAGAAACTTATGAAACAGCTAAAACAGGAAGGGTTGGAAGACAGAATAGTTGTAGTGGGAGGCGTTATACCAAAGGAAGACATACCAAAGCTAAAAGCCATTGGTGTAAAGGAAGTGTTTCCGGGTGGGACGCCTCTGGAACAGATAATTGCTTTCATAAAGGAAAATGCCCCAAGGAGGCAACTTAAATGAGCATAGGAGTAGCAAAATATATCCGTGACGAACAGGATAGGATCCTTAAGGTCATTCTCGAATCAGGGATAGAAGTAAAACCTTTTTACACCCCGAAAGATCTTGAGGAGATTGGGTTCAACTATGAAAAAGACCTTGGCGATCCGGGTGAGTTTCCTTTTACAAGGTCTATTCATCCTGGAGGCTATCGGACTAGGGCTTGGACTACACGCCAATATACAGGGTTTGGAACTCCAAAGGAGACCAACGAACGCTTTAAACTTATGCTGGCACAGGGTCAGACCGGCCTCAATGTAGCTTTTGATCTCCCCACTCAAATGGGACTTGATTCAGATGATCCTTTGGCTGAGGGAGAAGTAGGTAGAGTTGGTATGGCTGTGGATACTTTGAGGGACTTCGAAATCGCTTTTGAAGGAATTCCGTTGGATAAAATCGGAACGAGTCTCACTATAAATGCCATTGCCTCGGTAATGCTGGCCATGTACCAAGTGGTTGCTGAAAAATACGGTTACAGTCCAAATTCCATAAGTGCTACACCGCAAAACGACATCCTTAAAGAGATGATTGGTAGAGGAATGTGGATTTTCCCAGTTGAACCATCCATTAAGCTTATAGGAGATGTTATTGAGTATTCCATGAAGGTTATGCCCAAAACCAGCCCCGTAAGCGTATGTGGTTATCACATACGAGAATCAGGAGCTACACCTGCACAAGAAATTGCTTATGCTTTTCAAATAGCTAATACTTACATAGAAGAAGTGGTTAGACGAGGTTATCATGTGGATGAGTTTGCGTGGGGAATTACTTTTAACTTCAATATATACGGAAACCTTTGGGAGCAAGTGGCAAAGTTCCGAGCTGCGAGGAAGTTATGGGCAAAAATCCTCAAAGAAAGATGGGGGGCTAAAGAGAAAAGGACCATGTTTCTCAGGGGGCTTTTTGGGGGAGGTGGATCCGGGCTCACAAAGGAGCAGCCTATTCTTAACGTAGTAAGAGGGGCCTATTATGCTTTAGCCGCTGCTCTTGGAGGAGCTCAAACAACTGCCCTTTGTTCATATGACGAGGCCTATACGATTCCTACCCCCTATTCTGCTCTGATATCCCTTCGCACGTTACAAATCCTTATGGAGGAAATCGGGTTGAGGGATACCGTGGATCCGCTTGCGGGTTCTTACTTTATTGAAACCCTTACTAAACAGATGGAGGAGAAGATCCTCGAAGAAATGGAAGAGATAGAAAGAATCGGCGGTATGAAGGTAGCAGTTGAGACCGGATATGTTCAGCGCAAAGTAGCTTATCAAGCTTATCAGTTCCAGAAAGCCTTAGAGCGCGGCGATTATGTGAAAGTAGGTGTGAATAAATACACAGATGCTGGTCCGTTGGGAGAAGAAGGGCAGGTCCAGCTTCACCAATATGATCCAAAAGTGGCCGAGGAACAGATCAAAAGACTAAATGAGGTAAGGAGAACTAGAAATTACCGAGATGTTACCAAAAGTCTCCATGAGTTAAAACAAGCAGCGAAAATGGGGAAAAATGTAATGCCCTACGTGGTAGAAGCAGTAAGAGCCTATGCTACCGTGGGCGAAATAACAGAAGTCTTTAAAGAGGTTTACGGAGTATTCAAAGAACCTCCTATCTTTTAGGAGGAAGATTATGAGTAGGTTACGACTAGGATGTGACATAGGCGGTACATTTACTGATTTTGTACTCTTTGAAGAAGACTCTGGTACGATATGGGTTAATAAGTGCTTAACCACACCTACAGATCCTTCAGAAGGAGTGGAGATTGGAATACTGCAACTTGTAGATCGTCTTGGTAATTTTGTCCCCAATCTGGCAGAAATTATCCACGGTACGACCTTGGTAATAAATGCAATTATTGAACGTAAAGGTGCAAAGACAGGTCTTATTACTACTAAAGGGTTCAAAGATGTCTTAGAACTTGGCCGTGAGTGGCGTTATGATCCTTACGACATATTTGCTGAATATCCGTCTCCACTTGTTCCTCGGCCGTTAAGAAAAGAAGTTAACGAACGCATACTTGCCGATGGTAGAATATGGATACCTATTGACGAAAATGAAATCATAAATGTTATCGAAGAGTTAAAAAAAGAAAAAGTAGAATCTATTGCGGTATGTTTCATCAATTCGTTTGTAAATCCTGTTCATGAGCTAAAAGTAAAAGAGGTAGCTACACAATGTGCTCCCGACATATTTCTATCCATATCTTATGAAGTACTTCCTCAAATAAGGGAATATGAGAGAACCTCAACTACAGTGGCCAATGCTTATGTAAAACCGATTACAGCACGCTATATAAGTAAGCTAGAAGAAAGGCTTTGTCGTATGGGATTCAATGGAAAGCTTTTAATCATGCTTTCTTCGGGTGGAATTACATCTGTTCAGACGGCAAAGGAGCATCCTGTCAGGATTATCGAATCGGGCCCTACTGCAGCAGTTATGGCAGCTCAATACTATGCTCAACTTTTTGGTCTCCCTCACGTTTTTTGCTTCGATATGGGAGGCACAACAGCCAAAAGTTGTTTAATAGAACGAGGTTATGCAGGAGTAGTTTCAACCTTTGAAGTAGGTAGGGTCCAACGTTTTAAAAAGGGTTCTGGGCTTCCTATTCAGGTCCCGGTGGTAGATTTAATGGAAATTGGAGCAGGCGGAGGTAGTATAGCACGTATTAACAAACTCGGTCTTCTTCAGGTAGGACCTGAAAGTGCAGGGGCCGACCCTGGGCCAGTTTGCTACGGTAGAGGAGGGAAAGAACCTACTGTCACTGACGCTGACCTTGTCCTTGGCTACCTAAATGCTGAGTACTTTCTTGGAGGTGAAATGAAACTCGATAAGGATGGAGCAAGTGAAGCCATCCGTAGCCTGGGGGAGTGCCTAAACTTAGATTTGATTAGGACAGCTTTTGGGATTCACGATCTTGTAAATGAAACTATGGCTGCAGCAGCGAAAACACACATAGCGGAAAAAGGAGGGAACCCGAGTATCGTGACTGTCATAGCTTTTGGCGGAGCAGGGCCGGTTCATGCCTATGGTCTGGCAAAGAAAATAGGAGCAAGTCGAATTATCATCCCACCTCTACCAGGAGTAGGTTCAGCCCTTGGTTTCTTCACTGCTCCGGTGTCTTTTGACACGGCACGGAGCTATAAGGTGCTAGTTGATAGGGCAGATTTTTCCTTTATTGAGGGTATTTTCCGTGAGCTCGAGTGGGAAGCTGAATCTGTATTGAGGAGCGTGAGGGATAAAGGTGATATTAAGTTTGAACGGTTTCTAGAGATGCGATTTGTAGGGCAGGGATTCGAAACGTTAGTCTCGATAGATACCAAGCCTTTTACCGAATGGAACAGAGAAGAAATAAAGGAGGTTTTTAGAAAGCAATATGAAAAACTGTACGGTAGAACATACCCTAATACCCCTATTGAATTTGTCACTTTCAAGGTGAGGGCGACCCTTTTGGAAAAGCCCTTCAGATTGCCTCTCCTAAGAAACGAAGCCATAGATCTATCCCATGCTGTAAAAGGGAAGAGGAAGGCATTTTCTCTTCTAAAAAAAGATTTCATCTTATATACGGTATATGACCGGTATAAGTTATTTCCTGGTGCACAAATAAAGGGGCCGGCTATAGTGGAGGAAAAGGAGTCAACGACAATAGTAGGTGAAGACGCTGAAATAAAGGTGGATGAATATGGCTTTCTTTGGATCGAAATAAAAGGATAAAAGGAGCCAAACTATGGCGAGAACGTATGATCCTGTGACTCTCCAGATCCTTTGGCGGCGATTGATTTCCATTGTTGATGAAGCCGATGCTTCTGTGGCTAGGACGGCTTTTTCAAGCCTTTTACGGGATGCCCATGATTATACATGTATGTTTACAGATCGAAATGGTCGCGAGGTAGTTCAAGGTACGTTTTGCACTCCAGGACAGGCAGGAGCTATGGCCCTAGGGGTAAAAAGGATCGTTAACTACTTTCCTATCGAAGAATACAGGCCCGGAGATGTAATTATTGTCAATGACCCTTGGCTTTTAGCCGGTCACCTCAATGATATTTGCGTTATTTCGCCTATATTTTTCAAAGACCGGCTTATTGCTTTCACAGCCTGTGTTTTTCACCATTCAGATGTTGGAGGTAGGGTCTCCTCGGACAATCGTGAGGTTTTTGAGGAGGGGCTATTTCTTCCTCCTTTGAAACTTTATAAAGAAGGTAGATTAAATGAAGAAGTGCTAGAAATAATCAGGTGGAATGTCCGTACTCCTGACCAGGTGCTTGGTGATATAAGAAGCCAAGTGGCTGCTAACCATGTGTGTGCTACTAAGCTTTTAGAGATGCTTGAGGAAGAAGGTTTAGAAGATATTGACGATCTAGCCACGCAGATAATCGAAGTTACGGAAAAAAGCATGCGCAATGCGATTGGTAAATTGCCACAAGGGACATACAGATTTGAGGGAGTAATTGAGGCTCCAGGTAGACACGCTGATATAGAAATAGGACTCGAGGTCCAAGTTCAACAAGATGAGATTTTTATAAATTTCAACAAGGTACCACCACAAGTAGATTGGGGAGGAAACGTAGTCTATAACTTTACTTACGCCTATTGCTTTATGGCGATAAAAAGCGCTCTTGACCCTGATATACCTGTGAATGAGGGTTCTACCAGACCGGTGAAAGTAAATGTTCCTGAAGGGACAGTTTTAAACTGTAAATTTCCTGCTGCTGTAGCAGCGAGATTACAGGTTGGACACTTTATGACCGAATTTGTTTTTCGTGCCTTAGCAAACGCCATACCTGACAGAATTATAGCACCATGCGGAGGGACGCCTGCACAAGCTAACACCTTTTATGGTAAAAGGCATGACGGTACCCCATGGTTGATAACTGTTATTCGCGGTGGTGGAATGGGAGCTTCAGCAAAACAAGATGGGCATCATTGCGCCATATTTCCTGCTAATGGTGCTAACACACCTGTCGAAATATTCGAAAGTGACACGCCCCTAATTGTACTTGAAAGGGCCTTAATACAGGATTCAGGGGGGGCGG
>Ga0105162_1000249_pt1 | contig 36918 bp, 38 predicted proteins | sample JNZ201metaG_FD_81532 | JGI IMG/M metagenome (GOLD analysis project Ga0105162, IMG submission 81532) | Hot spring microbial communities from Jinze hot spring, China to study Microbial Dark Matter (Phase II) - JNZ 20120812A | ecosystem: Environmental > Aquatic > Thermal springs > Hot (42-90C) >...
ACTTCTAGGGTTAGAGTGCGGGCCTTAGTAGACATTAGTTCGATATCCGAGCTATTGGGAGTCGAAGACTTAAGTGAAACCATTAGAATAGGAGCTGCTACTAAGTTGCAAGAGTTGATAGAGTCACGCGCAGTGTCTCAGAGCCTCCCTCTCTTAAAAGCCGCAGTAGAGTCTATGGGTTCGTTGCAAATAAGGAACATGGCCACCATAGGTGGGAACCTGTGTAATGCATCACCAGCAGCCGATACAGCACCACCTCTTCTAGCTTATGATGCTGAGCTAGTTATCGCTGGCTCGGAAGGTTTAAGAACTATACCATCTACAAAGTTCTTCGTTGGATATAGAAAAACTGCTTTAAACTCTCGCGAGATACTCAAGGAGATACTTATCAGGAAATCTGAGTGGAGCGGCTGGTCCTACATAAAGCTTGGAAGGAGGAATGGTTTCACTCTATCTGTAGTAGCGATAGCAGTACTTGCTAAAGTAGTCGACAACGTAGTTTACGATGTTAGAATAGCTTTAAACTCTGTCGCTCCAACACCTATAAGGGTATACAGAGCCGAAGAGGTCATTAGAGGTAGAAGAGTTAATTGGGGCTTAATAGAGGAGGCTGCCAAAACTGTTGCGAGTGAAGTCACACCAATCGACGATGTTAGGTCAACTTCTTGGTACAGAAGAGAAATGAGCTACCGGTTAGCCATAGACGCACTAGCTAGGGCTTTAGGTGTTGCGTAGTGCGCGTTAACTTCACCTTAAATGGAAATAGAGTCGAAGTAGACGTCGAGCCAAATGAGATACTCTTAGATACCTTGAGGCTTAGGTTAGGTGTGAAGAGCGTAAAAAGAGGTTGCGAGAGGGGTGAGTGCGGAGTTTGTACTGTGCTAGTTAACGGCAAACCAGCTGTCTCCTGCTTACTGCTGACGGTACAAATCGATGGAAGTGAGATAATAACTGTAGAGGGGCTATATTCTGATGATCTATTTAGGGAGTTAGTGGAGGAATTCAGTAAGAACTTCGCTGTTCAGTGCGGTTACTGTACTCCAGCTATGTTGCTAACCACATATGCCTTCTTGAATAAAGCTATTAGGAAGCTTCTAAAGCCCACTAAAGAAGATGTGATTAAGGCTATTGAGGGAAACCTGTGTCGATGTGGAACTTATCCAAGGGTCATAAGAGCTGTTATGGAGGTTCTCGAGAGAAGAATAAGCGATTGTGGCTGAATCTATGAGAGTAGCCGTACTGCTGGCGGCTGGTGCATCTAGAAGATTCGGTGAGAATAAGCTACTCTACAGAATCCGAGATAGCGAACTGGGAGAAGATCACATGGTTAGGATAACGACCAGGAAGTTCCTCGAAGCTGGAGTTTTTGATGAAATAGTTGTTGTTGTAGGGTTCGAGTATAGTAAAATAATTGAGATACTTGCAGACCTAGATGTCAAGTTTGTCTACAACCCGAGTTACTCTCTCGGAATGTCATCATCCGTCGTTGCGGGTATTAAGAGAGTAGCCAAGTACTCGAGGCTTGTAGCAGTGCATCCATCAGATGTGCCGTTTATAAAGATGCGTACTCTAGGGTATTTAGTTAGCTCATTACTAACGATGTGTAAGAGCAATTGCATACTGATTCCTAGGTATCAAGGGATAGGTGGACACCCAATATTGTTAGTAGGAAACATGATTAGAGAAGCACTGAGTATTAAAGAGGAGGAGAGGGGTCTTAAGGGACTAATATCTAGGTATAAAGAGTACGTACACTACTTAGACGTAGACGACCCGAGTATAATACTGGATATCGACAACCCGGAAGATATTCAGAGAGCAGAGAAGCTTCTGACCTCCTCCCTACCCTAAAGTGCGAGGGTCCCTCTCGGATGGAGAGATTTAGGACTACATTCCCCTCCTCTTGGAGGGTTTAGCCCTGCGCCCAAGACCGGGCGTTACCCATACCCCGCATACCGCGAGGCTCGGGGTTGCGGTTTTGCTGTAATTGTTATTAATGCCTTTTAATAACGGCTGTAAGTCATAGTAAATTAGAGAAGCATGTCTCGTAAGAGCCCAAGACATAAAGTAGTTAGAGTCCCAGAATTCAAGGATGTGGTATATGGGAGCGATAGGTGGATTCTCTTAAGGAGACTGAGGGAGGTCGCAGCTAAAGTGATGAAGATCTTAGTTCAGTGCGGCTACTCTCCGATAGTGCACGGCTCTGTTGCTAGGGGCGATGTCGATCAAGGTAGCGATGTCGATGTTGTCATACCGTATGCTATCGCTCCTGCAGTTATTGAAGCATGCCTAGATAGGGGGGATTTAAGAATATATAAAAAGACTTTGGTAAGAGCAACACCAAAGTCCGCTCTCAAGGTCTTCTACGAGCTAACACCGAGTGGTGATGTTACAGTTTCTTTTCCGCTAGAGAGATTCAGTTCCAGCGAACTCGAGTTCTATAAGTTTGGCGGTAATATATCCTACGAAGAGTTGGTTAAAGACGTTAGAACGCCCGGGGTAACTAAGTCCTTGGTACTGGTTATCCCAACAGAAAGAGGTCACCGAGAGTCACCAGTAGTAGGCTACGAGTACTATGTGGCTAAGCTTCTTGGGATTAGTATAGATACGGTAAGGGAGAGAGTGGAAGTGCTACAACGAAGAGATGAAGTCGGTAGAACTGGTTTATTCTTTAAAGTAGCGTTAGACCCTTCGGTTTCAGTTGAGGAGGTAATAGGAGGAGTGGTGAGGAGAGTGGGTCAACGAGATAAGAGCTGAGTGGTTGTTCTAGGCTAGTAGTAGTTTCCTAGCAGCCACGCATTACCTATATAGACTTCTTTAAGTCCAGCTCTTAAGGCCTCTCTTCTAGCTGCTTCAGCATGCCTCTTACTTGTTGGGGGGAGGTCCCTCAAGATGTTGTCCGGATGAAACGCGAGAAGCACATAGGGAATTCTGCTGTCTACCTCGGCTAAATATTCAGCTATTTTTCTGACTTCCTGTTCATCGACATATCCAGGTACTAAAAGGGTGCTTACTACTAGCAGTGGAGGCTCACTGCGTTCTATCCCCATTTCTGAGACTATCTTTACGTTGGTCTTTAGTCTCTCTATAGCTTTAAAGCCATTTACACCTGTTAGTGCCTCGTAGACCTCTGGCGTCCAAGCTTTCCAGTCGATTTTTACTACTCCACCTGAGACTAGACTGAGCTCCGCCATCTGCTTCATGATCATGGAGTTTTCTAATCCATTGGTTTCCCAACATATTCTCTTTATAGAATCCAGCCTTTTTGCTGCGAACAGCCTTCTAGAAGCAGCAATAGCGTGCGGTACTTGGGGTCCGGGGTCCCCCCCGAAGTAGCAGATGCAGGTAACTCTATCGTTTAAAGCTTCACGTACTAGTTCATCAACTGTCTTCATGTATTTAGCTCTTAATTTATCACTAGATAATATGGTCTTATGCTCCCAGTTCTGACAGAAAAGACAGTTAAGATTGCAGGCAATATAGAAAACTGCTAAGTTGTAGTAACCTACCTCAACCCCTCTGATTTTTGTGTAATTTGGATATCCCCTCGAAGTATTAGCAGCGCAAACGGGTCCGGCAACGCAGTTTGTAGGGTGTGGGTCAAAATACCACATAACAATTCCAGCACTAGGGTTGGCTGTAAGAGGACTTAGGGTACCACCTCTATTGACCCAGAAACCGCAGAAACCACACGAATTTTCTGGTATGTGGCACTCATTCACACAGATACCGCATCTCAATTTTCCACTTTTAGGTACGTCTGGAGGTAGTCCTAAGTTCTGCCTGTATTCTTTATGAGCTCTGCGCGCAATCTTTAAAGCTTCTTCACCAGCTCTTCTTAAGCAACTTACACAAACACCTATAGTGTTGCTTACGGTTTTAGAACTAACTCCACATAGTTCGCAGAACCCCAGCGAGGGCACCTGAGTGCATTTACTTGTCGTAGCTAATAAGGTGGGAGTAAGTGACGCTATAATTTCCACGTATTAGTGCAACCTTGGTAGCGTAAATGACTGAGGACTACGGCTCCGGAAAGGCCATAGCTATTAGTGGCACCCCTGGAACAGGAAAGTCGGTTGTTGGAACACTAGTCTCCAGGTCGCTTGATATCGGGTTAGTGGAGTTAAGCGATTTCGTACTTGAAAACAAGCTGGTCGTCAGTTACGACGACGAGAGACTGAGTTTTGTTATTGACGAACATAAACTGCGAGAGCATCTAAGAAGGCTCATAGCAGAGCGAGGTAGAGTTCTAGTAATCGGGCACTATAGTGAGATTATAGACGATGACGTACTCGACAAAATAATAATTTTAAGGATAAACCCTGTAGAGTTAGCTGAAAGACTCAGCAAGAGGGGTTGGCCTCCGAAGAAGGTACTTGAGAACGTTGAAGCAGAGCTTTTAGGTGTCTGCACCAGTAACGCTCTACTTGAGCACCCACCTAATAAGGTGTGCGAAGTTGACGTTACTGGCAAGAGCGTGGAGGACGTATCTAAGGAGGTTATCGAGATAGTAACAGGCAGAAGATCGTGTAGAGTCTTTATTGATTGGTTAAGTGATGAAGCCGTAGTTAACAGCGTCCTCAGTCTTACTGTAAACCACTAGGAGTACGTGACGCATCTGACTATCTCCCCGCTCTGAAAACGGGGGCTCTGCTAACGCTTACCTAGAGGATTTAGTGAGTACTCGATGAGATATATAGAATTACTTAAGAGATGCTACCTGGGCTAGCCTACCCACACACCCCAATACTCCCACCTAATACCACTACTCAAACTACTGAGAGTAAGGCTCATCGGGGGCATAGCTTAATAGAGCTAGGACTTACAGTAGCGGTGGAAGAGCGGATTAAACAACATCTATCCATATAAACCGCCACGAAACCCAAACAGCGTATGGAGCACAAATCTAAAGACTAGTTCTCGAGTGCTTTATTAGGCTAGAAGCAAACACGTTTAAAGGACCGCGAACATGCTGAAAAAAGAGGATGAAGTAAGAAGAACCCTGGAAGATGTGGGAAGAAGACTTAAGAGGGGTGAGCTGGTTACTATAGAAGTCTCAGAAGACATCCTCGAGTTCGCGGTAAACGAAGCTATAAAGCAGAAGCTCTCTGTTATAGATGCTTACGAGAAGGAGGACTTCGTAGTTCTAGTCATTGAAAGAAGACACTACTGACACTGTTTCTTACAGATAGTGGATTACGACCTTAAAGTTCTTCTATGCTCAACCTCCACCATCCGCTTTCAACTGTCTCGATGAAGCTCAGTACCGCAGTAACTCCATAAAAGCTTGTAATGCGATACTGAACACATACCAAGAAACTCGCCTAGAATTACCCACAGGATGTGGATATTAGTAAATGTGGAAAGGTAAAGGTGGTGAGATCTTTGAGAGAGGTGTTTAGAGGGTTACCTGTAGTTCAAGAGAAAATAAGGGACGTGTTTGAATCGATCTCCAGCAAGATTTCTGGTTCTGTAGTTACTTTTTCTTCGTCTGATTCGACTACTTATGTTAGTATTCAGCTAGAGAACGAGGTACTACTTGATCTGAGGATAAGTCCTGCAGTTGCGGAAATGTATGTCTCAGGTAGGTTATTGAGTGCTCTGAAAGAGGTAGGACTGCCTGAGGTCTTCGAGGTCTTAGAGAAATACGGCTCTTATGTGAAATCTGTGTCCATTAGCAAAGCTATTCCATCAGGTTCTCTATACCTCATAGTACAGGGTGATAGTGTAAACATCCCTAACATCAGGTTGGTAATAACCGAAGATTTCTTTGACCTCTCATCAAGTTTCTGTAAAATAACTCCGTCTGACAACATGTGTCTTTTACTCACTAAAATTCTTGAAGTAGGTAAAAGCTATTTCAACGACTTTTTACGCCGTGATTAAGCCCTAACATTATTCTAACTAACTACCGTGGTTGATCACCTCCTCATTCCATCATACCCCATCCTTGAGCTACTCTAGTGTTGAGACACTAGCTCTTTACCATCCTTTATATTGTCTTTTAAAACTGATTAAATTGGGTAGGCAATATGTACGTTCGAGAACCTACATACGAAGTAAGCTACATGTTTAAGAGGATCCTGGTCCCTGTAGATGGCTCTTCACACAGTATTAAGGCACTAAATGTTGCTATAGACTTCGCAAAGAGATATGGCTCAGTGATTGTAGCGCTCATAATAGACGATGGTACTATAGGACCACTAGAGAGAGTATCGGAAACTATAGCATCAGTTTCCAAAAAGTCTAGTATAAACGTAGAAACTAAAGCTGTTAAGCTTAGTCCAACTAGTTCGATAGCCACATCCATAATTGAGGAAGTTCTTAGAGGAGGCTACGACCTTATCGTGATATCGGCAAGAGGGAGAACAGTAAACCCCGATCTGATCATAGGCTCAGTCGCGCTCTCAGTAATCGTGAACGTGCCAGTTTCGGTTTTCGTAGTCAGATAGTGAAAGCTCAACTTATTTAACGTTGTGCCTATACTTTAGGCAGCATCTATTTGTGAAACGGTACAGTTAATTTAAGTGCTCGTCCTGTTCGTTAGTGCTCATCAACACTTAGAGTTCGATCTCATCGCTATCCGGGGTTGCGGCAGCGCTTAAACCTAAAACAACACGAGCGCCCCGTACCAGCCGATCTCTGCTCACAACATTGAGAGAAAGAACGCCTTTCTATCATTACTCTCTATTAAAGGTGGGAACCCACCTAAGTTGAAGTACTTTAAATCCTCTCATCTTAAGGATAATTGTTTAATCTTCTAGTTTTCTTGGGTGACGGAGCTGAGGTTACGCTCAGGCTACTTACTGTATCTAGCAAGGCATGGAGCAGTATTTCTTAACATAGTGAGAGAACTTTTTAAGTGTGGAGGAACTAATGGAGCGATCTTTATAACAAAACCCTCTGTAGTACCCGTTTGGTTAGGTCGCAAAAAGACTTACCACATAGTAGTTCCTCCTTCATCACTAGCTTTAGACCCTGAAATCTGCGAGTCCTGCAATATCGAACAAGCAGATTATGAAGTCTCCGAAGATACGTGGATAGATGGAAAACCTGTTCCTGAGACCGGGAGTATTTCTAAAACTGGGAGTCAGTGCCTGTTGATAGAGTCTCTCGAGAGAGTTCTTGGTGACTTAAGTGAGGGGGGGAGATGTTATGTATCGTGCGAAGGTAGAGTTAGCGAAATAGTTAAAACTCTATTTAATCCTTTGGTATCCGACTTGAGTACTCTGAGCGATGCTGATATAGTAAGCGCAGAGGGTTTCATAAGCCCGCGATGGCCTAGTCACCCAGTACTTTACGGGCTTAACTTTAACAGTAAGATTGTGTTAACTATAGCAAACACCGAGAAGACGGTCCTGAAGTACTACGTTAAACCCTTGGCTTACTTAAATGAATATGCTATTCTCTTTGAAGTCCCATACTCCAAGTCAATATTATTTGCTGGTTATAGCAGCGAACTACTAGAAGTAGCCGTTCGAGCAATCCTATACTCATGTTAGAGAATAGCTACCTCAAAGCCTATCAGCTGCCCCGGTAGGTTCCTGCTAAACACAGCTATAACAACACCATTCTTTCCGGAACCATGGACTTTGACTACTCTTCCCAAGTAGATATTTCCATAGCTATCACTAACCTTTACCTTACGACCGATGAGAGAATGAACATTTTCGATTTGTGTCAGTACCTTTATGTAGACTTGGCTAACGTACTGCCTATTCAAACCCTTTCTATATCCTAACACTATTCCCAGCACTCCCTCCTTGACTAAAGAGCTCATTCACTACACCTTTGGATATAGAAAAACTAGGAATATAAGAGTTAGATTAAATGGAGCCCCGAGGAACTGTTTTGAGCTCTATAAAGGTTATTATCAATAACCGACCATAGAGACTTGCTCAAGAAGCAGAGACTCTCTGTGGCCACCGATAAGAGATTTCAGTGAAAGAAGACACGGACTAGACCACCTAAAGTTAGTGAAGACCCGGACTAGGCTCCAATAAGATGGAGTCATGGAGCGATAAAGCCTCAAGCAACTGTTTCGGGTTCGTATTGGTTTGTGTTGCTCTATAGACGCTGCGGAAACGCTTACGAGTGTTTCTGTTTGATTGATGTGTAGAGGCTGCCCGATAAGGGATCGAGAGCCACGTAGATGAGGTGCGGGCTCTCCCCGAGTTACTCAAGATGTGGGGTGCCCGAGGTCACCTCGAACGCCCCCAAGCCTGATGAGAACCCGAGAAGAATGCGGGGAAAGAGATGGGGCAATGAAGTCAACCCATATAAACCAACACGAGAGCTGAACCCCTCGCGGAACTGCGTCTGGCTTCCCTATTCCTGCATTTCCCGGGGGTGTTGTAGCGTACAATGTCGAGCATACTTAGTCTTGTTAAGTAGTTAAAGATCCCGCTCAGCATTTTAATAGCTATCTAGCGATCTCCTCTCACGGTGCTAACTATGAGCATCTCAAAGGTGAAGACCCAGGACGTACCTGGTTATCTCTACTACTCATCTCTGGCGGAGCAGAAACCCGCTACAGTTGTTCTTCACGCTTTCAATCAAAAACCTGAGGATGTCGAGTACTATTCTAAAGAACTTGCCACTCTGGGGATGGTGGCTTTTGCTCCACGATATACTGACGCCAGTGATGGAGTTGCTGTCGCCATAAGAGCTATAAGAAAGCTTAAAGTTCTAAGCGGAGTTGACCCTGAGAGGCTCGGGCTCCTAGGGATATCTCTAGGTGGAACTGTAAGTTTGCTAGCATCAACACAAGAAAGAGTGAGGTTTGTTGTGAGTGTAGGTGGGTGGGTTGATTTAGCAGACCTCTATAGATTTCTATCAAAGTTTCCCCATGGAAGCCCGCAGAAGTACATAGCAGACTTAGTCAGGTCTACTCTCGGAGAACCCGACGAAAACAGGGAGCTTTACGAGCTAGCTAGCCCAATAACCTACGTAGATAAGATTTCGGGAAGCGTGCTGCTAATTCATGGTTCGGAAGACTCTATGGTGCCTGCGTCTCAGTCTGAAGCTCTGTATAGAAAGCTTAAAGAGCTAAAATACGATGTGGAATTCCACTTAGTAGAGGGTGGGACTCACACGCTATCAGGAATGGAAAGTACTGTTGTGAATTTGCTGTCGAAATTCTTGAAAGAGAGAAATATACTGTAGGCTGTGAAACTCAGATTAGCGTCTGTTAACTTGAGGTTTTTAACTCTTCATTCCACTAAGGGATCGGTGACTATATGAAGCCTCAAATAATTCAGGCAGTACTGATAGTACTCATAGTCGTAGCTGGAATAGTTGGCTACTTCGTAGGTCAGCAAGTAGCTACCCCGACTGTCCCTGGAGTCGAGATCACAAGATATATGACTATTACTCTTAGAGAAACCTTAACACTGCCCGGACCTACTACAACGATCGTGCTAACCACTCCGGTAACACCCCCTACTACCACACCCCCACAGTTTGTTGGAACTGTAAAGGTTGGGGCTCTCCTTCCTCTCAACTTACCTATAGGAACAATGATGCTGGCAGCAATACAGCTTGCTATAGAGGAAATAAACGCTGCTGGAGGAGTCCTAAACCACAAGGTCGAGCTAGTGCCCTACGATACGCAGTGGAGTGGGGATAAGGCCGCTGAAGGCTATAGGAAGCTGGCTGAAGATGGGGTTAAAGTAATATTTGGAGTCTTTGGCTCACACGAAGCTTTAGCAATAATGGACCTTCTACCTCTTTACGAGGTCTTAATTATAGCTTCTGGTGCTGTTAGTGATGCTATCGACGCTAAAGTACTGGAGAACTATGAATATTATAAATACTGGTTTAGAGCATACGTCAACGCAACATCTCAGGCAGCAGCTACATGGGACCTGCTGGCGTACCTCTCAAGAAGGTTTGGCTGGACTAAAGTCGCGTGGATCTATGAGGACTTACCATGGGTTATCCCACACGCTCTATACGGTCAGGAGAGGTCTAAGAAGGAAGGCATAGAGGTCGTAACAGCAATTGGGGTACCCGCAGACATAACCTCCTTCACTGACGTCTTTGCCAGAGTCATGGCTTCTGGTGCTCAGTACATAACTTGGCAGTTCTCTGGCACAGAAGACTACGTCTATGCGAGGGACTACTTCTTAGGTCAGGTCCCTCTATTAGCTGTAGGAGGTGGGACATATGCTATGCTCAACATATTCTACAACCAGACTATGGGGGCTGCCGAAGGATTGATATGCATTTCTTGGGGGTTCCCAGCCCCCATTACACCTAGGACGATGGAGTTCTACGAAAAGTATAGCAAGCTATTGGGAACTGAACCTCTATTTACGACATGGTATGCTTACGACTCAGTATACGTGTGGGCTGAAGCAGTTAAAAAGGCTGGAACGTTTGAAACAGATAAAGTCATCAAAGCTTTAGAGACCTCGACCTTCGTGGGGACTGCTGGTATTTATGAATTCACCAGAAGCCATACTGCTAAGTTAGCTCCGGATAGAATATACCCAATATACTTCCAGTGGCAGCAGGGCAGAAGAGTAGTAGTTTGGCCGTTTAGAGTAGTGGAACAAGGAACAAGGTTACTGCTTCCTAAGTCTGTAGACGGTACTAGAGTCTGGGTAGAGATACCCTGGCCATAGGGAACTAAGGTTGGAAGAACTAAGGTACATACTCATTTTTGGGTTATTTCACTCATTGACGTACCTTGTTTTCTCACTGGGTTTTTCTTTAGTTTTTGGTGTTGCTCGGTTACCTAATCTCTCTTATGGAGCTCTATATGTACTCACGGGTTACTCTACGTACGTTTTTCTAAACTACTTGAACGCCCCTCTATACTTAGCAGTACCTGCCTCGATTCTGTTAACCGCTGCTGTCAGCCTTGCTATAGGTGAGTCAATTATTAAGCCAGCTATTAAGTTCCCAGTCAGCGTCTTTATAACCACGATGGCGGTAGCCTACATATTTGAGGAGCTATTTAGGATTCAAATGGGACTCAGGCCAGCAACCCTCCCCCTATACCCTGGGACAACCACGGTATTAGGTGTTCCAGTAAGCAATCACTGGCTGCTTGTTACAGCCGCCTGTTTAGTTATGGTCTTAGCGCTTCTCGTTTTTCTCTACAGAACTAGTGTTGGAAAAGCGATTAGAGCAGTTGCAGAGAGCTGGGAGGAATCGATGAGGTTAGGTGTAAACCCCTTAAAGGTTTTAAGGACTACCTTCCTGGTATCTGGAGTTTATGCTGCCTTCACAGGTATTCTGCTAGCTCCATTAAAGGCTTTAACACCGACTGCCGGGTGGTCACCTCTATTTGCCGCTTTTGCGATAGTAGTCATGGGAGGCATCGGTAATATTCTAGGAACTGTTGTCGCATCACTAATTTACGGCTTTATTGAACAATTCATGGTATACGCTCTAGGAGGAGGTATAGCACGTGTAGCCCCCCTAGTTTTAATACTCTTAGTGCTAATCTTTAGACCCCACGGACTCTTCGGTAGGGGTGAGTAGACTGGCATTCGCTAGACCCTCTAGGTTAAAGAGGGTGAAGAGAACCCTACCTATCCTCGCGAGTGCTACTATTTACATGCTGTTACCTGTAATTGGGTTAAGGGGCTTCTGGCTCGATGTTCTAACTAGAGTAAACATTTTTCTTTTAATAACTCTCTCGCTAGACCTATACTCAGGAACAACGTTTTACCTCAACCTTGGAGTACCGTTCACTGTAGGATGTGCTGCTTACTCAGTAGCTCTCTTAAATAGATATCTGGGGGTGTCGGTTGAGTACGCCATTTTACCATCAGCTGCTATATCTTTAGTCCTCAGTCTAGTAATATTTCTTCCTAGTTTAAGAGTGAGAGGAGCCTACTTCTCTATAATGTCGCTGCTACTGCCCATTGTTATGGCCGGAATAGTAACGTCACAGCCTTTCTCATTATACTTAGGGGGCGAGGGCGGTATTACTTACTCCCCCCTACTTTTCTCGTATGCTAGAGGTCTTCCAGTTAGAGAGAGAGCCTTCTTCTTGCAGTCAACTTACTTCTACATATCATCTATTGCTGCTATAATCGCCTTTATAGTTAGCTACAAAGTGGCTTACTCGGACTTCGGCTTTATGATGAGATCCGTAGGTCAAGACGAGCTTCTAGCGGAAGCTTCTGGAATAAATACCCTCAGAGTTAAACTAGTTGGGTTCCTCATATCATCATCTCTAGCGTCGTTTGCCGGTGCTATATATGCTGCAATGAGGCCTCCGATGACTGTGGATGTGTTTATCCCAGCGAACACTCTAGTCCCACCGTTGACTGCGGTTATTCTGGGTGGTATGGGAACGATTGTGGGTCCTGCTTTAGCCAACTATTTCATACTCTTAGTTTATGAAGTTCTTTGGGACGTCCTAGGAAGATGGAGAGTGATACTTTATATGTGTCTTCTTATCGTATTAGTCCTACTTAGACCACAGGGGATAGTCTACTACCTATACATGAGACTAAAGCACATAATTTCGTCGAAGCTGGCTGAGCTAGTAGCGGGTGAGTAACAGTGGAGAAATTGTTAGTTTGTGATAACGTAACTAAAAAGTTTGGAGGTATTGTAGCTCTCGATAAGGTCTCAGTGGAAGTCTATAGGGGCGAGCTCTTAGGTTTAATAGGTCCCAATGGTTCTGGAAAAACTACCCTCGTAAACGTAATCACGGGGGTACTCACACCTGATGAGGGTAGAGTGGTATTTGAAGGTAAGGATATTACAAGACTTAAGCCCCATAAGAGAGTAGTGTTGGGGATCTCACGCATATTTCAGGGTATGAGAGTATACCCTTACCTCCCGGTTTACTATAACGTGAGCCTATCTGCTCGATCCGTGTATAAAGACACGAGACTTGCTAGAGCTAAAACTACTTGGGCATTAACTATCACAAAACTCTTGGCTGAAGCCGGAGAACTCCCCGTCAACTTAACTCCATACAAGCTAAGAATGGTTGAACTAGCGAGAGCTTTAGTCACTAGTCCGAAGCTGGTACTCCTAGATGAACCATTCGCAGGGCTTTCTCCAGGTGAGATCGATGAGACTATTGAGATAATAAAGAAGCTTAACGAAAAAGAGTTGACGTTTGTTATAGTAGAGCATAAACTAAGGTACCTAATGAAGTTAATTAAAAGAGTAGTCGTACTAAACGAGGGCAAAAAGATTTTTGAAGGAAAGCCTGGTGAGGCAGTGAGCAACGAGGAGGTTGCTAAGGTTTACCTTGGGGTGATATAGTGAGGATACTTGAAGTAGCAGACCTCGTAGTCGGATACGGGAAGACCGTGGTGATAAACGGAGTTAGTTTTACCGTAAACTTAGGGGAAGTTGTTGGCTTAATAGGGCCTAACGGTGCCGGAAAAACTACACTGATTAAAACGATACTGGGATACCTAAAGCCTTGGAGAGGTAGGATTTTGTATGAGGGAAACGACATCACTGGGCTTCCAACTCATAAAATGGTCAGACTCGGTATAGGTTACGTGCCAGAAAGAGGGGGTGTCCTGAGGACCCTGACAGTACGTGAAAACATAGAGCTGGCTGCGAGTATGTCTAAGTACTGTGGAGACAGATTCAGAGAAGTGACCAGGCTGTTCAAGATCATTGAAGAAAGGAAAACTCAGATAGCTGGTACTTTGAGTGGTGGTGAGCAAAAAATGCTATCTATAGCTATAGCCTTACTGATGGCGGGTAAGCTTATGATACTAGACGAACCTTCGGCTGGACTAGCACCCATTATGAGAAAAAGAGTTGTTGAAATTCTGAAACGAATCAAAGACGAGTTTGGGATATCATTGATCGTGGCCGAACAAGACCCGACTATAGTACTAGAGACGGCAGAAACGGTTCACGTTATTGAAATGGGAACTATAGTCAGAAGCGGTAAAACTCATGAGATAATCAAGCCCGAGATACTTAAAGAATACTACTTGGGAGCGTTGTAGACCATACGCGACAGTGAGGTGTAAAGAAGTCATAGCATCATATGTAAACATCAGCTTACTTAAGGTTTATACCGAGCTATATCTAGGGCTGAAATGTCCAGACGATTTGCATATATAGCATCTACTGGGGTATACATACCCCAGATTATAATGACTCCAGAGGATTTTGAGGGGAAAACCGGAATTAAAGTAGATCCGCTGTTTATAGAGCGAACCGGGTTGAAAATAAAGAGGATAGCTCCTCCAGAGGAGACTCCGGCGACTATGGCTGCTAAAGCTGCTAAAATGGCTCTCGATAGGGCTGGGTTGACAATAAAGGATGTAGACATGATAATAGTAGGTACAGATACTCCCGAGGCTATATCTCCACCGACGGCACCTAAAGTCCAAAGTCTTCTAGGGGGAGGCCCTTATGAGATTCCCGCTTTTGACATAAACGCTTCCTGCGCTAACCCAGTATATATGCTTGAGGTAGCATCATCCATAATAGCTGGAAAACCGAAGTATCGAAATATCTTAGTAATAGGAGTCTACGCTATGACTAGGTTCCTTAGATGGAAGTTCATGTGGGAGTGGATATTCTCTGATGGTGCTGGAGCTGTAGTGTTATCTGCTTCAGACGCACCTGGCTATTTAGCAGGAAAACTGCGTGCTGATGGTTCGTTCTGGGACTACTGGGGAATATTCTTGGGTGCTTGGAAGCCGGTTGCTGAGCAGGTAACAGACGAGAATCTGCCTTTCCTCGACCTAAGAAAGGCGTACCCACCGGTCAACGACCAGTACTGGCCAGTTCTCATAAAGGACGTGATCAGTCAGGCCAACATAAGCTTGGACGAGATAGCCCAGGTAATATTTACTCAGGTACGCCTGAAAACGATACTCGATGTCATGAAAAACCTTGGCCTACCTGAGACAAAAACCCATTGGGTTATGGATAAGTATGGGTACACTGGTTCAGCCTGCATCTACATGGCGCTCCACGACGCTATAGAACAAGGTAAAGTTGAAAAAGATAAGGTCGTCATACTAGTGGCTTCAGGAGTTGGGTACCAGCAGGGTGCGATAGCTTTTAAGTGGATAAGTTAGCAGAACAGCGAGTGCTTAGTTGTTAACAAAAGCTAAATTTGGTATCTATAAGGCACTACAGTACATACGACCTTTGGAAATCCAATATGTTCGAGGACTTAGTATCTAAGATCTCCAGCGGACCCAAGAAAAGAGCCCCTCTTTTAGCTACTGAGGCATCCGGGCCATTATCTGGGTTAAGAATAGTATCTTCGGGAATTCTCATAGCTCAGCCTTTCGCTGCTTATTTGGCAGCTCTATGGGGAGCTGAAGTCATTCACGTGGAGAGACCTGGGGGTGATACGTACAGGTACTCTCCACCGTTCATCGAGAAAGGTAAAGGCAGAGTTAACACTTGGTGGGCTCAAGAGAGGAGAAACATGTTGTCAATTGTTGTCGACCTTAAGAAAGATAAAGGTAAGGAAGTGTTCTTGGGGTTGCTCAGGCATGCCGATATATGGATGGAGAGCTCAATGCCAGGAACTTACCAAAAGCTCGGTATAACGGATGAAGTCATCCGGAGAGTAAACCCTGAGATAGTTATAGTCCACATATCCGGTTTTGGGCACTTCGGAGACCCCAACTACCTCGGGCTACCAGCGTACGATGCTATAGCTGCTGCTTATAGTGGGTGGATGAGTATAAACGGCTTTCCTGAGTCACCTCCGTATAAGCCCTATCCGTACACTGGAGACTATCTAACAGCTCTACACGCTCTATCTGCTGCTCTTGCGGGCTATATACACTCTAAAAAAACTGGGGTAGGGGTCACAATAGATGTAGCCCAATTCGAATGTATAGCGAACGTCTTCGGAGGCTTGTGGATCCAGACGGCCGAGCTCAAGGATGTTCCAGTTAGGCGAGGAAATAAAGACATATACTTCCAGCCCTACGACATCTTCGAGACTAAGGACGGACAGTACGTGTTTGTTGGAGCATTAGGCTACGACGTCTTTAGGAGGTTATGTGATGCTATACAAGCAGACTTTGAAGAATGGAAGGATGTTCACTACGCTCCAGGCATGCATACAGATAAGGGAAAACGATTCGACGACATCTTGAGGTCGTGGGTAAAGCAGAGGACGGCCGAAGAAGTTCTGAGAATACTGAGGAGCTATAATGTTCCCTGCTTTAAGGTATACAGCCTTAAGGACGCTCTCGAAGACCCTCACTACAGGGCTAGAGGAGACTTTATTGAGTGGGTAGATGAAACTTTAGGAGATAGAATAAATGGATGGGGGATCGTTCCTAAGTTCTTAATGAGGGATGAGCCGAAGATATGGAGAGGCTCTCCTGTACTCGGTCAGGATGCTACGGTCGTTTTGTCAAAGCTTCTTGACTATTCGGAAAGCGATATAGAAAAACTGTTGCTAGATAATGTAGTTTGCTGTAGGTAGAGAGTATGCCTACAGTAAACGTAGGAGGTATTAAGTTATACTACGAAGTATATGGAGATGGGGAGCCAGTGGTATTCTTAAATGGAATATTCATGAGTACGGCTAGCTGGATATTTCAGAGAAGCCATTTAGTTAGGTTAAACTATAAAGTAGTGTTGCACGACATGAGAGGACAGTGGAACTCCGATAAGCCAGATGATGGAAGCCAGTACAGTCTAGAAATTCACGCAGAGGACCTGAGAAACCTACTGGACCACCTTGGTTTAAAGAAAGTGCATATCGTTGGAACCTCGTACGGAGGTGAAGTAGCCATGCTTTTCACGATTAGGTACCCAGAGTATGTCAACGATTTAACTGTGATAGCTTCAGTGAGTGAGATTCGAGAGGATCTTAGGATTACGGCAATGCGATGGCTTGAGGGAGCTCTTTCCCTAGATGTAAGAAAATTCGTATTGTCTTGGATTAGCGACGTATACTCAGAGAGGTTTATAGCTCAACAAGGAAGAGGATTATTTGATAGACTAGTTGACGCATTCTCGAGAGGCTTTAGCTTAACTTCAGCAGCTCATCTTATCAGGTCATTCCTGAAGCTTGTAGATTCACCTTTAACAGCACTACTAAGAAATATTCAAGCACCAACACTAGTGGTTTCTGCGGAGGAAGACCGGGTAAAACCACCTAAATACTCCAGGATAATAGCTAGTGAAATCCCCAACTCAACATATGTAGAAGTTAGAGAGTCAGGACACGCCGTCATCCTGGAGAAACCTAGCGTTATTAATTACTTACTCGCCGGCTTCATATACAGTAATCCCATAGGTAAAACAGCTTAAAGCTAGTAGAAGAGGTGGATGCAAGCACCGTGTGTTAGAAGAAGCATCCAAACATCATACGCTAATATTTGAATAGAAGATTCTTCATATTATCACCAAGTTAATGCGGTGTTTATTCGATATTTTAAACGGTTTTTACCTATCAACGATATTTATTTAATTTCTGCGCAGGTATAGTTAAAAGCTTAATTTACGTTTTAAATGACTGTATATGGGCTAGGAGTAGTGTATGTTGGAATATTTGATATAGTTCAATATGATTGTCCAGTCGTTTGGCTTACCGAGCACGTTAAGGATTCCAGTATACTGGTTGTAGGTGCTAACGTAGCCGAGATTAGAAGAGGTTACGAAAAGATTTACATTGTCGTCCTCGGAGATGATGGCACTATTAATGAAGTATTAAAGAAAGTGAGTTCTATAGGGAGCGTTAAGAGCTATGAAGTTTTACAGAAAAAGAAGAAATACATAAAGGCAGGTATGTTGATAAGCAAGACCAACACTATGGAGGCTGTAGTCAATCACGATGCCACACCTCTGGCGGCATGGGTAGCCTTCAATGGATTCGAGCGCTGGACTTTGGGATTTCACACAGCTAAGCACTTAAGGGAATTCATGAGAAAAGTTTCTGAATACGATTACATCGAGAAGTATAAACTTGTGGAGCTACCTGAACACTTGCTCACGCTAGACTACTTCAGATTACTCTCATTACTTGAGGAAAGCTTGGGTAGGTTAACTGAGAAACAGCTAGAGCTACTTACTACAGCCGTAGCACTAGGATACTATGAGTGGCCTAGAAGAACAGACATCAGCTCGCTAGCTAGAGACTTCGGAATTTCAAGAGTGGCCGTAGCTAAAACACTCAGAAGAGCTGAGAAAAACGCCATAAACCTAGTTTTGAGAGTTCTCGAAAGTACTTCCGCTACAAGAGGTAGGTTTAAGCTTAAGCAAGTGAACCAGTAAGAATTTTCTGGCGTGGAGGTAATCACAGGTAACCCAAAGAATGTTTAATTAGGATGAATAGACAGTAGGGGAGAAACTTGCGGGTAGGTGTAGTAGGTGCTTATAGCACCAAGTACGAACTTAGGTCTGAAAAGGAGGCATGGGATCTCTTAAAGGAAGCTGTTCAAGGAACTTTGAGTTCCGTTGATAGAGGGATCGGTGGTGAAGATATAGATTTTGTAATTGTTTCGAATTTTTCAGATAGGTTTGGTGGGATTCTTCATACGGCACCATACGCTATATCTCTAGTGGGACGGTCGAATGCTAAGGGATTGAGAGTGGAAAATGCTTGCGCTTCAGGTGGGACGGCTCTATATATAGCATGGAATCTAGTGAGGAGTGGTTTAGCTAAGAACGTTTTAGTAGTTGGTTACGAAAAGATGAGCTATCAGCCCACTAGCGCAGAAGTTAATGAGGTTCTAATGGCAGCTGGACACCCGGATGAAATAGTTGCGGGGGCTCCTTTTATATCTCTCTATGCTCTCATAGCGAAGGCTTACATGGACAAATACGGTGCTACCGAGGAGGATCTCGCTCTAGTTGCAGTTAAAAACCATGAAAACGGTTTGAGAAATCCGCTAGCTGCTATGCGTAGAAAGATAACTATTGAGGATGTAATGAGGTCTCCGTACGTTTCGTGGCCACTAAAGCTATATGATTCTTCTCTCATAACTGATGGAGCAGCCGGTTTCATAATCAGTAGTGAACCAAGGAAGTACACAGATACACCGGTTTACATCGAAGGCGTTGGACTAGCCCACGATACCCCGGGGATATTCGAGCGTCTAGACATGACGGAGTTAAGGGCTATTCGGCTCGCCTCTGAAGAAGCTTTCAAGATCTCGAACCTAGGTATTAAAGATGTGGATGTCCTCGAAGTTCACGATGCATTCACTATATCTGAGTTGATAGCATACGAAATGCTTGGGCTAGCAAGGAGGGGGGAGGGAGCTAAGATCTTGAGAGATGGAGTCACCATGTTTGATGGAGAGAAGCCCGTCAATCCTAGCGGTGGGTTAAAGTCGAAGGGACATCCAATTGGTGCTACGGGGGTCGGGATGGTAACAGAGCTCTTCTGGCAACTGCGAGGTGAAGCTGGTGATAGGCAGATTAAAGACGCTGAGAAGGGCTTGATGGAAAACCATGGAGGTACCGGGGGAACCGTGGCGGTAGCGATTTTTGCTAGGTGATCTTATGGTCTGGAAGCTAGTTGCCTATACAGAACTCTACACTCCTCTACCTCCCTACAAGTCGACGTATGCCATAGGTGTAGCTGAAGATGAGAGTGGTAATAAAGCGATTGTCAGAATAGACCGCAAGTACTTCGGCAGGTTGAGAAGCGGTATGCTTGGAGATGTAGTCGAGGAGTGGACCGTATTTGGTACTATAAAGAGATTTGTACCAAAAGAGGAAGTTAAGGTACCTAGAGTAGCCCTTATTACAGGAGGAGCAAGGGGGATAGGTTCTTCGATCGCTATAGAGCTAGCTAAAGCAGGTTTCTCGATTGCTATAGCAGACTTAGCTTACGATAAAGAAGCTGAGAAAACTCTAGAGACAGTAAAATCGACCGGTATGGAGGCAGTCTTTGTAACTATTGATGTTTCAAATAGAGAATCTGTCGAAAAAGGAGTTAGCGAAGTTTTAAGTAAGCTTGGGAGAGTAGACGTCCTAGTCAACAACGCCGGTATAACTAGAGATTCGTACCTACAGAGAATGTCGGCTGAAGACTGGGATGCTGTTATAAGGGTTAACCTAACTGGGGCATTTTACTGCTCAAAAGCAGTTTCACAGCACATGATAAGAACTGGGGGTGGCGTTATCGTGAACGTGTCCTCCATAGTCGGACTAGTCGGGAACGTGGGGCAGGCTAACTATGCAGCCTCAAAGTCGGGTCTGATAGGCTTAACGTATACTCTAGCAAAGGAGCTAGCTCCGTATGGTATAAGGGTTGTAGCTATAGCACCAGGGTTTGTTAGAACTAGGATGGCTCTAGCAGTACCGAAGTCTATACTGAGGGACTACCTAAAGAGGTCGCCCATTTCAAGGCTTATAGAACCTGAGGAAGTGGCTAGACTTGTAAGACATATAGTTGAAAATGAAGCTCTAAACGGTGTAGTCATACCAATAGACCTAGGGCTCACAATATCATCGCCTAGAGCATAAACATTTGTTTTCTTGATGCGGTGTTAAGGTCCTAGTATTGAATAGTTGTAGGTAGAGAGCGTTGGGAGATCGTAGTGGACAGAAATTTGGTAAAAAGGTATTAAGGTATAGGAACTGCGATGTTGAGAGAGTAGTGGCAATAATACCTAGAGGGCACAGGCACGTGCGCATGATCATAGAGCTCTCAGACCAGGTCCTAGTTTTTAGTGAAGCTACTGTTGCGGCTATAGCTAGAGCATATGTAAATATAATTACTCACCCCCAGAAGAGGTCCACTGAATTAGTAGTAAAGAAGTTTAAACCCGAGGAAATAAAGCCAGCTTACTCTGAGTGCCAACTTATTGAAAGCTCTGCTACTGATGAGGAACTGCAGCAAGAGTGGGGTGACGTCATTAGTAAATAGCCTACCGATGCCTCAAGAATTTATTCGGTGACCTCAGTGCTTCGGTGCTAGGTTAGGTTACTCAGAGATTCCGAACAATGGAGGAACTAGCCTAAAGCTATTCGCAGCGTATGCCCACAAGCGTAAATAGTGATTTCAACCTACTAGATTTGCCAGCGGTCTACGACCTTAAACAGTAAGTAGTACAGAAATTCCTTGTTATTTGGACTAACAGGAGTTAGTGTCTAGAAAAATATGAGTGGTTATAGTGGCTTACTCCTCGAGAGCCTCACCAGTTCGACTACGAATATCAGTAGCAAAAGGATGTTCCTTATTGCCGCAAGCCACTGCACTGGTGAGTCTATAGTCCAAGGGCTGAACCTTACTTCCACTGGAATGCCAGATCTATTGAGGAGATACCTAATGTCGCTATCGTAGAAAAAGAGAACCATTATGAGGGAGTTTGCTGTATCGGATGCTATATACGCTATTCGACTTATTTTGACGAAGAAAACCATAACTAGAGGAGAAAAAAGAAGTATCATTTGTGGTGAGAACACGTAATTAAACAGTACAGCTCCCAGCGTGGAGAGAGTTGATAGCTTATAGAGCCACGAGCTGTCTTCTATACTTTTCCTATTAAAAATAAGGAGTGCTATAGTAATTGCTAGGATGATTACTAAAGCTATCGCTAGGGTCCTATGGAGATAGCTAAATATGTCGTGAATAAACAGTAAGTAAATACAGTTCTCGCAGTACCAAGCCGAGTGATGTGCTACAAAATCAAAAAAACCTCTAGGTGAGACCACTAGTAAGGTAACGTACGGAGTAGCACCGAAGATCGATATACCAAGAAGAAACAAGCTAAAGTTACGTAATTTTTCACCTCTGTGCGACCTTAATAACAGGTACAGAGAGATAGTATAAGCTATTGATGCGGTCATAAGTTTTGTTGCTATAGATGCCCCAATTAAAGCCCCAGAAGTAAAGTACTTTTTTCTATGTAGCGCTACGAGGGAACTTAAGGCAAAAGCTAAACAAATCACGTCCCAATTATAGATTGAATAGAGTATAGTCGATGGTAAAACGAGCCAGGTGGCTATACTCAGAAAACTGGGCTTTTTAGTTGATGTTATTACTAGTCTATGCAGAAAGAAGACTGAGAGAAGGAGGGAAAGCGAGAGAAAGAAAGCATTTACGATAAAGTGTAGCTCCGCGATGCTATGAATATAGGAACTCGCATAAGGCGACGTTGATTCACTTCGGAGTGTTATTGTTATAGAGAAACACGTACTAATGTACCACAATAAGCCAACAAGCGGAGGATACTCAAAAGAATAGTCAATGTAGGGCACTGGACAAACTACTTTTCTTTCCATTAACAGCTTCAAGATCTCTACGTTATACCAATACTTAGATGATGATTCGTAGTCTGCTGAAAACCTTGGGTAAAATACGCCAAAGACGATATCACTATACTTTAACCCAAAGTTACTAAAGGGTGCTAAACTCGAAGGAACGTGTAGATAAGTAGAGACTCCGCAGGCTATTATCGCGAGAAGCAAGAGGAGAGCTAATGAATGGAGTCCCTCAATGCATCGCATACTTTGAATTATTTGTCCCATAGGTAATTATAGCCGGAATATTTAAGTATAAAAGGGAACGAAGCCAGTGTTGACTGCAGAATATGTCGTGAAGCAGACATAAACTTGCGGGTATTTACTGCCTAAGCGAGGACTAAAGATACCTGTGTAGGTATGAGAAATTCAAGATAATATCTGCTAAGACTTTAAGTGCTTCATAGCAGAACAGGGGTGTTGTTGATAGCTAATTTAATGTTATAATAAATAATAACACCTTAATGCTGTTGAATTATGGGTTGGTGCGGTGGGTAAATACAGAAAGTACGGAAGGCAGAGAAAAAGATCGAAAAGGAGACTAAAGAGGACACTATTCTTAGTAAGTATCATTCTATCACTACTCTACTTAATTACTGCCGTATACGTCTCCATCCAGATTGAGGGAAGATTTCTCGAACTTTCTGTAATCGGAACAAGAGTGATAAATACCACCCTATTTAGGGTGACGTACGTGGATTCGTCCGAAAACAGGAATTTTACCATAAAGCTTCAAGTAGGTAGCGAGAGCACCGACTTCATTATTCCTGGGGGAGAAGCCGGTAAGGCAGTAAAACCTGGGATGAGTAAACTGGTTAGAGTGGAGAGGGAAATAGTGCAACCCAACATAATTGTCCTGGGCGAGCGCGTCAACGTAACGTATCCTGCCCCTCACATAAATACGTCCATGATTGGGCGGGCCGAAGACTACATCGTGTCTCACTATCCCTTAGAATTGTACTTTATATTCACTACTCAGCTTTGTAACGTATCTATTCGCGCCCGATCCATCGGAGCTTCATTTATTGAAGCTAAGTTTCTATACAGTGATAGAGAAGGCGAAACCAGTGAGGTGCCTCTTAACTGCAGAGAAGATTTGTGCGAGGGTGCCGTTGGAGCTAGGTGCATAACGTCTTACGACCTGGTGTCCGATCTAACTTACCTAGGCTTCTTAAGGTTAAGACATGAAAAAGGAAGAACTACTCTTAGATTTATCGATAACTTGTGGATACCGGCTACTATGATTGCTATTACTTTGGGCGCCATCTTTATAGCCTTCAAAAAAGTTTCAAGAGAATAGTTAGGTGTAGAGCCAGCACCTGATTTTTCTCATATTACTAAGCTCCACTAGGGGTGGCAGTATCCGGCACTTCTCCTCTAGTCTCTGAGTGCAGTTAGTGTAATATGGGCACACTCTTGGGTCGGCTACAAAGACCTCCCTCATTTCCTTAAACTTTAGGGAGTCCACAAGTGCTTGTGTATAGGGATGAAGAGGTTTACCCAAAACATCGGCTACTGAACCTTCTTCTAGTATGAGACCTGCCATCATTATCGCCAGTTTATCTGCTAAGCGAGAGACAACTCTAAGGTCATGGGAAACCAATATGCTTGTATAACCGAAGAGCTCTCTTAGCTCTCTTAATAAAGCCGTGATATGAGATTGCGTAACTGAGTCTAAAGCTGACGTAGGCTCGTCCAGTAAAAGCATTCTTGGCTTCGCAGCAATAGCTCTAGCTATAACTACTCTCTGCAACATACCTAGGCTAAGCTCGTACGGTAAAAGCTCCATTACTTCAGGTGCTAGACCTACTGCCTCGACTAGTGTGGGCAGAATTTTAACGATCTCTCTCTTTGGGACACCTACGGCTCTAAGGGGTTCTGCTATTATATCCTTCACCTTAAAGCGCGGGTTCACTGCTACTAAAGGATTTTGAGAAACATACCCTATTCGCTTAGTAATGTTTTTCCTAGTTTCTCGATCTACCTTAAGCACATCGATACCGTCGATCTCCACAGTCCCTGCCGTGGGTTTAACGAACCCCATGATGACCTTGAGAAGAGTTGACTTACCGCTCCCACTAGCTCCAACTATTCCATAAACCTCTCTCTCGAGTACGCTAAAACTAACCCCTCGCAATGCATAAACCCTTTTCTTTACTCCGAGGAGGCCCGTAATGAGATGAAATTCTACCCAAACCTCCCGCACGTTAAGAACAGGCTTCATCAGGCTAGCCTCCAGCATCTTACCTCTCTACAACTACTCAGCTTAATCAGTGGAGGGGGTTTAAGACACTCACTACTAGCGTATGGACAGCGAACATAATACACACATCCACCAACGTACTTCCTAGGTTTATGACCAGCCCTCTCTAAGTTAACGGCTTCAATAAGTTCGCTGGAATAGGGATGAAGTGGGGCTTTGATTACATCACTTACACGACCTCGCTCAACTATCTCCCCAAGAAACATTACGACCATGTCTTCGCATACTACTTCAGCAATGGAGATATCGTGAGTTATAACTACTAAAGATATCCCGAATTTATTACTTAGATCCCCTATAAGCCGAACTATGTAACCCCTTAAATAGGCATCTAAGTTACTAGTAGGCTCGTCAGCCACTATAATGGAGGGCTTAGAAGCCAGAGCTAGAGCTATAGTTACCCTCTGACTCATGCCACCGCTAAGCTCGTGGGGATACATGTATAAGACATCTTCCTCTAAACCGACTGCTGAAATAAGCCTTAAGGTTTCTTCTCTCGCTACATGCCTGTCCCTAATACCGCGAACATCCCTAAGGACGTCGTGAAACGTCTGCTCAATGCGAATGTATGGATTGAGGGATGCTGCCGGGTTCTGCGGTATCTTAGTAACTATCCTACCCCTAATCTTATTAGCTCCGATTACTTTGGAGTTTTTAATCACTTCTATTCCTTCAACAACGAGTTTACCAGCTACACGAACGTAAGGTGGTATAAGTCCCGCTATACCATTACCTAAAGTCGTTTTACCGCTACCGCTCTCACCTACTATACATAAAGAACTGCCTTTTGTTATCTCAAGGTGAACATCTCTCACGGCCCAAAAGATCGATCCCAGGTCTTCGTAACCTAAGCTAAGGGCTTCAGCTTGAACGGCTAATTCGTTTTTCACATTTAAAACCACTGCCTCCACCTCCTCCTTAAGTTCGGACTGCTTTCCTCACTAACAGCATCCCCTACTAGAATAAACCCAAAGGCAGTAACCACTAGAAAAAGTCCTGGGAAAAAGCTCATCCACCAGTAGGTGGTTATATACCGGAATCCGTAACCGATCATCATACCCCAGTCTGGAGTGTCAAGGGATGCTGACACGCTACCTATGAGAAAATTAATAGTAGCTATCTCGAGTAACACCGATGCCGTATCGATCATAGACTGTACTACTACTGGAGGAGCTACATTGGGGAGTACATGCCGAAAAGCTATGTAAACTCTTCTAAAGCCTAGGGCTTCACTTACTTTAATAAAATCTAATTCTCGGACCTGCCTGCTTTGAACATACGCTATTCTGGCATACCACGCCCACCAAGTTAGTATGAGAGATAGAACAACAGTAAGCATCCCCGGTCCGATAATTACTGAAAGTGCTGCGGCTACGATCACGGAAGGCAACAATAAAAACAGTTCAATAGCGTAGTTTACAACGGCTTCGACTATACCTCTAATATATCCAGCGAAAACTCCTAGAATAACCCCGATTGATAGACTACCGAAGATGACTAAGATTGTTTGAATTAGAGAATAGCACGAACCAATTAAAACCCTACTCAGCATATCTCGACCGACTATGTCCGTCCCGAAGGGATGCTCTGCGGACGGTGGTTGAGGGCCTCGCTGCTTAGCGGCTTCCGTTATAAGACCTGCTCCCTCATCTGGGTAGGGTGCTATTACAGAACTTAGGGTGGCTATGAGTATGAGAGCGACTATAATAGTTACTCCGACCTTGAAGTCTGCTCTCCGCAGACAACGCCAGAGAGTTGTACGACTCTTAATGATGGTGCGGTTATAACTCATATCGTCACCCTAGGGTCTAATCTTTTTTGTAGTATGTCAGCGGCGGTGTTAACCACTAACAGGATTAGCGACACTATGAAGAGCGTCGCTATGATTAGGGGATAATCGCTTCTCAACATACCCTCAACTAAAACCCTCCCTACACCTTCTCGCATAAAGACGAGCTCGACTATTGTCGTCTCTACAAAGCTGTAGACGAAGTTTATGCCGGCTAACTGAACTACTGCTGGAATGATCCCTCTTAGAGCATACCTAGCTAAGACAGAGCCCCTCGATATACCGAGAGATACGGCTTCAATAACGTAGTCCTCGTAGAAACGCTCGGAGAGATTATACCTCACGTACTTTGCTATAGAGAATACAGGGTACACAGCTATAATCAAGGATGGAGCGATGAGCCTGGTTAACACATCCAAAAAGATGTCTGGTCTCAGAATTAAGAGGGAGTCTAATAAGTAAAAACCGGTTACTTCTCTAAGCTCGAGAGAGTATCGAGGGTCTAGTCTTCCCAAGGACTGAAAACCGATGAAGTAAAAAACAAGAACCACTATGAGAGCAAGCCAGAACCTCGGAATGCTTATGAACATCGATGATGTAAGCTTTAATAGTAAATCCGCTTTACTCCCACGCCTTAGTGCCATAAAGATGCCGAGAACTAGCCCTAAGGGTATAGCTATTGCGTAAGAGAAAAGCAGTAGTTCTGCTGTAGCTTTAAAAGACTTGAGTATTACATTTATGATCGGCTGCTTAAACGCTATTGAAACTCCCCAGTCTCCTGTTAAGAATCTAGCCATAAACGTCGCTATCTGAATGTGGAGTGGTTGGTCTAAGCCCAACTCTTTTCTGGCTAGTTCTATTGCTTCTGTTGCTCTAGGCCCTCTCGGCTTGCCTGCCCAAACATGTGCTGGGTCTCCTGGGGCTATATACACTAGTAGGTAGGTCACCATAAGTATGCCTACAATGAGTGCGGACCCCATCAGAGCTCTTTTAACGTAATATCTAATCATGGCTAAACATCGCTAGCTTAGTACTTCGACGTACTGGAACCAAACTACGTACATGTAGAGAGGGTTAAACGCGTTATTCCTAATCTCCACAGTCGGTCTGACGACGTAAGGCTGGATTACAGTCCAAAGAGCTATTGCGATTCCCTCTTTGAACAAGAGCTGCTGTGCCTCTTCATAAAGCTTGAGAGCCTCTTCGTAGTCCTCTCCCTCGAGCTCGAAGGCCCGGTCTAAAAGCTCGTCTAGTTCCTCGTTGCAGTAACCAGCCCAGTTCCACTCCTTCGAACTGCAGTGCAGTATATAGAGGTAGTCATACGGAGTCGGATATGTTGGCCACCAATCATTTATTATTAGATGTGGTGCCTCTTCAGGGTTTCTCCACACTGCCGCTCCATATTCCTTAACTAACTCCCAGGGATAGTGACGTATAGACAACTTAATACCTAGCTTTGCTAACTCAGATTTTAACAGCATCGCGAATATTTCCTCTTCTTCGTAGCCGGTTGTTATTACTATTTCTATCTCGATCTCTACCCCATCGAGACCGGCCGTCCTGAGCAGTTCTCGTGCTATTGTTATATTATATTCAAACACTAGGTTATCCATGTAACCCGGGTATCCGTATGGTATCATACCGCTTCCCGGAATTCCATACCCGTGGAGAGCCTTATCGATCAGGTTCTCCCATGGAATAGCGTGGAGAACCGCCAATCTAAACTCCGTTATATTGGTAGGCCACCTCTGCGTGTTAAACATCAGGATATAGCTGTAGTACGTGTGTTGCTTTATCAGTTTAAAGCCTTCTCTGATTAGGGACGATATCTCTGCTCTTGGAACTGACATAGCTATATGGATGCTGCCACCTCTTAAACCCATCACTTGTGTTATGGGGTCGCTAACGATCTTTATGACCACGAGGTCTGGGGCTCGTGGGTTATTAACTTCAGTCCACCCCCACCATTTCTCAAACTTCTTTAGTCTTACCTCGTTAAGGGGGTCATAGTAGTCGATGTAGTAAGGACCGCTTCCCAGGCTTCTACCCTTCTCAAACCAAAACCTGATAGATTCGTTAGTTAAGTCTCTAGCTCCAGAATACTCAAGTACTCTGGGGCTATAGATGTACGCGCCATAAGCTGACGACGCTATCAAGTCTATAGGAGCAGGGTATTTAAGTCTTAACCCGACAGCCGAGCTATTCAAAACAACTACGTCTTCAACAGAGTCCCAGATATAGCCTGGACCTAAACCGCTTTCATAGTATATTGCCTTAGTCCTAAGTATACTAAATCTTACAGCATCAGCTGTTAGAGGGGTCCCATCGTGAAAAACAACGTTCTCCCTCAACCTAAAGATCCAGAATGTTTCGTTGATCTTCAACCAGTTTTTAGCGAGCGCTGGTGTAAACTGGTTAGTTAAAGGGTTGTAGTAAATGAGGGGTTCGTAGACAACTCCTAAGACTACAATACCGGTATCGAACTCCACACTTGGGTCAATACCAGTTATAGCATCTCTGTAGGCATAAACAATTAGTTTAACCTGAGGACTCATTATCCTTCCCAGAGTCGTGAAAACCACTATACTTACTACTAAAACCAGTAACACAGCTAGTATGACTAATCTACGGTTAAGCCCCATTTACAGCTCCATGGAATCACTCGGGTCATGCTTAAAAGCTTTAAATCGTTACCACATTTCACTTAGCAACTTAAGTTATAGTTGCGGTAGTCATCGTAATGCGTTAAACATATTCGCAAATACTTTAAATAAACATTGATATGCGAGCACTACTCAAGGACCCTCGAGGTTCCTTTAGGCCTAGCACTTAGAGTGAGTACTAAGTCATCTGCGATAAGGATCTCGTAATCTCTCTTACACAGAGCTCCACACATTCGCGAAAAGCCTCGCCAGAAAAACCTGTCTCAGAGCACTTCTCTCTGCATACTTTAACCACGTGTGTTCTGCTGTAATCGTCTAAAGTCATGTTCAACACCGATCAAACAGTTACTAGCTAAGTAATTATTGAGTTTCACTACTGTGAGTTCCCGGCTACTATAGGAGTTTAACTCTCACACCAACTTATATCGACTGACCTCACTGCTTCACATTCTTTCCATCTATTCCTCGCTTTGGGTCTTCGTTCTATTCGTTAGTGCTAGCGCTAGCTGATGAGCGCGGATAACCACGTATGTTTTGCGTATCTATTATTCAAACTTTTAAGTCTATGGATTCCGCTTATAGCTCGATTAACTTTATTAAACTTATGCGTTGTCGCTGCCACACGTCCGAAAATGGGACACACTCAGGCTTTAGTCATCGCACTAAAGAAGTTAATCCAAATTATACGTACTCTTGGATAGTCGACCTGCCTCGGGGTCTAGCTCCATTACTACTGCTGACTGTAGAGGTACTTCTGCTGTGTCCGGGCTATGGATGTATCTAGCTATGGAAGAAGAGAAGAAAGCAGAGGAGTTGTTTGATGTCCTTGCTACGATTCTGTAATAGTTTACGGTGAGAGGATTCCGCAGCCTGTCTTCGGTCAAATACGAGGTTATAGAGAGCACCAGTTTTCTGTCATCATAGAGAATTATAAGAGTGTTCATAGCTGTTTTTGTATATTTAGCTGCTCTTCTTAAGGCTTCAACGAGATCACTCACGCGAACACCAGTTAAGTGTCTATATAGGTATTCACCCAGGTAGTAAGTATCTGTTGTATCGAGTAACTTAGGTATGCCCAGCTCTTTAGACAATTCGCTAGAGTCCATAACGCCGTTGTGCGCTATCCACATCTCAAACCCCTTCCAGTTGTAGTGAATTGGGTGTGTATTACCTGTTCTAGCTGAACCCTCGGCCAGCCGCCTCGAATGAGCTATGAGAACGCCAACACTGATCTCGTAAACTATGTTCTTTAGATTGTTGATCCCGGTCGAATCATAATACACGGGTAAAGTAGTCCTATAGTGAGAAGACAAACTCCACTTACCATCTCTAGCACCTACTATCGCATAACCCCAGCCGTCACTATGACCTTCACACTCAGTACGCCCCAGTAATTCCATGAGAAAAGGATCGCACCTACTTGCCTTTACGAAAGAGTCAACATACTCGATATAGCTTGATATATCCCTACCTACAAGAGAGATTAACCTGCACATAGTGCCTCACCAAGATATAGAGCCCATGTTTTTAACTTACTCTGCACTTTACTATAATTATAAACCATAATGCCATATATGGAGATCGCATGTAAAGGAAAAAGAAAAATGTGGATTTACAGCCAGCGGTGTACTACAGCTGTTAGCTCTTCTTCTTACTCCCCATAAAGACGTATACGGTAGTACCGCAGGTTGGGCAGGTACCTCTAATAGCTCTCCTACCGTTCTTCAATATTACCTCTTCAGGAGATTTCAAGTCTTTTTTGGCCCTGCACTTTACACAGAATCCAGTTACCGTTCCCTTAACTGGTCCTACAACCTGTGCCATGGGGTATCCCTCGAATATACACCCATGAGAGCTTAAAAGGTTTCTTCTACGCATGAAGCACTAAGTCTATATCAATCTCACTCGGCACATTATACATTTATACGGTTAATTTCAGAGGTAGCAAGGGTAGTTAAGTATGCATAGAGTGAAGAACATAGACCTTGCCTCGCAAGGTAAGAACATGATCGAGTGGGCTGAAAGAAACATGCCAGTACTCATGAGGATAAGGAGAGAGTTTGAGGAGGCTAAACCGCTAGGTGGGGTTAGGATTGGGGCCGTTCTTCACGTAACAAAAGAGACTGCAGTTCTTGCGAGAACGCTTTTAGCAGGAGGTGCTGAAGTTTGGCTTGCTGCATCTAACCCGCTATCAACACAAGATGAGGTGGCTGCCGCTCTCGCTACCGAGGGTGTTAGGGTATTTGCTTGGCGTGGTGAAAGCGATGACGAATATTTCTGGTGTATAGAGCGCATAGCGCGCTCTAACCCCGATGTTGTGATAGATGATGGAGGAGACCTACATGTTTTTCTTCATGAAAAAGCCCCAGATATGGCCGAGAAAGTCTTGGGAGGAACAGAAGAAACAACTACAGGGGTTCTGAGGCTTAAAGCTCTCGAGAGCTCCGGAATGCTTAAGTACCCTGTGATAGCTGTAAATGACTCTAAGACCAAGTATTTATTCGACAACAGATACGGAACGGGTCAGTCAACACTCGACGGAATTATGAGGGCTACTAATGTCCTGATCGCCGGAAAAATAGTTGTTGTGGCGGGTTACGGCTGGGTTGGTAGGGGCATTGCTATACGTGCTAGAGGTCTAGGTGCGAGAGTTATCATAACTGAAGTAGACCCAGTAAAGGCTCTTGAGGCTGTTATGGACGGGTTTGACGTTATGCCTATGTCTGAAGCAGCGAAAGTGGGTGATATCTTCATTACAGCTACTGGTAACATAGACGTTATTAGAGTCGAGCATGTCCTCACTATGAAAGATGGCGCTATACTCGCTAACGCGGGACATTTTAACGTAGAGATAAGCATTCTGAGCATCGAGAATGTTGCAGTGTCTAAAAGGTCCATCAGGAGCAATGTAGATGAGTACTTACTACCCAACGGGAGGAAAGTATACCTACTAGCTGAAGGCAGGTTGGTCAACCTTGTGGCTGCTGAAGGACACCCAAGTGAGGTCATGGACCTAAGCTTTGCTAATCAAGCTCTCGCAATAAAATACCTAGTAGAAAACCGAGGTAAGATAGCTAATAGAGTCCATAGACTACCTGAGGAAATAGATAACGCTATAGCTCGGCTAAAACTAAGGTCCATGGGCATAGAGATAGACTCATTGACAGAGGAGCAGCTAGAGTATTTAAAGTCTTGGAAGTGAGCACCTCAGGCTAACCCGGGAGCAAAAAGCTTAAACCTCCGCTTTCTCTAGTACATAGAGACAGAGAGGTAGTAGGTGGGTGCCTACAGTTGGACGCTGAGGGCGTAGTAAGCAAGTACTATCGGTTAATTACACTAACTCCTAGTAGAAAGACTACATCACTCCTCCTGCTAGCAACTGTTTTGGCGGTATACACGTTTGCAGCTACCTTTCCCGCAGGGGACCTCTGGAAATATGCTGAAGGGTTCCTTCTCTACTCTATGGAGTCATTATTATTTATGTTTTTGCTATTACCTCTTAGGCGTTCAAAGATCTTTAACTTTAAAAGAATGGTTAACTTTATATCAGCGGTTCTCTTAATGGTCCTACCGGCCGAAGTCATTTTAAGCAGACTGGGTGGACTAAGAGGTGTGGGGCTCTCGGTAAGCCCGGGCATACTAGTCTTTGTATTTATCGGTTTGTATGAATTTGGCACTGCGGTCGTGCTCTCAGTACTTCCGATCGCCTTAGTCTTAGTTGCTGGAGGATTAGTACTAGGCTATCGTCTACACGAGTTCTTTATTTCGGTAGTCTCGATGAGTACAGTATCCCTCGTTATCGGGATCTTAGCTCTGTACTCGATCGAGTACTCTGGGAGAAGTAGGGGAGTATCTCCTCTTAGCTCCGCAAGAGCTTTTATGAAGACCTGGCTTACGGGAGATCACGGACACCTCGAAGAATTAATTCGTGATCTGGGGATAACCGATAGAGTAAGAGTTAGAGCCCTTGTTTTAAAGAGGGAACTAGGCGAACCAATAGCTTTGGTATTTCCCGATATTCACTTCGGTCCGTTTAGGAACGTGGGGTCTTCCAGGTTTCCATATGTATTAGAAGACAGCCTAGAACCTAATATGGAAACCTTCGTATTCCACACACCAGGGTCTCACGAGAGAAATATAACAACATTTTCTGAAAGCCGCGAAATAGCTAAAGCCGTTGCCTCTTCTATAAGTAGCTACTATAATCAGCTATCAGATTATGGCATATGTAAACCAAGTGTTTTAAGAGATGGAGAGTGGGAAGTATTCGTCTTTAGAGGCCCGACAGCTATAGTTTTGTTTTTAACTAACGTGCTACGTGGCAATGATGACCTACCGTACAATATCTGGGAAAAAGTTGAAGAAGTTCTTGGAGTGAACAACAAACTGAATTTAGTAGCTGTAGTAGATTCTCACGCCGCTAAAGGCCCGCCAGTCAAGGATGGAGGTGAGCTCTATACCGTGATAGAGAAGCTTAAGGATATAGATAAGTGCTCTGAGGAAGATGTTTACGTAGGCTACGGTGAAGCCGTGGGTTTTGGGTGCCGTGAGCTATGCTATGATAAAGTAAAAGCGATAACATTTCGTTTCAGCGATGGCGAGAGATACTCTATAGTATACATGTACGGTAATAACGTAGACTTGCAAACAAGAAGCAACATCGTAAACTTAATGAAGCAGATGGGATATAAAGAACCACTCGTTGTTACCCCAGATGATCATAGCTGTGCTGCCTCATTTAAAGAGAAACCCTACTATGTCGTCTCTGATTGCCCAGGCCTCTACGGGGCTATAGTCAGGGCTGTCGAGAGAGCCACTGAAAATGAAGCTAAAGCTAGATACGTCACAATCGACCACGTATTTCACGATGTGGGATTAGCTGGATACAACATATGGAGGCTTACATCACTTATTGAAGACCTTGGGAAGAAGACTTTACGCTCTCTGCTAGCGACTATAGCCTTAGTTAATCTTTTAACGTTATCGGTAGTTTTAAGCTTCTAGACTAACGACTAACTGATGTAGAAATGAAGCACTCAGTGATAATCAAAGACCCTGTCCATAACTACATTAAGGTCTATGAGCATGAAAGATGCCTAATAGATACAGCCCCATTCCAAAGGCTTAGAAGAGTTCTGCAACTTCCCACGTCTCAATACGTGTATCCTTCGGCAACACATACCCGCTTTGCTCACTCCTTAGGCGTGATGCACGTAGCTGGAGTATTTGCTGAGAGTTTATACTCCGATGGAATAGAGAGATCTGAGGTATCTAGGCTGTACGCTGTATCTCGCCTGCTCGCCTTGCTCCACGACGTAGGACATGGACCTTTTTCGCACACGTTTGAAGATCACGTTCTCTTACGTTATGGATTAAATCATGAGGTACTTGGCGGCAAGATAGTGAGAGAGCACCCAGATATAGTTAAATGTTTCGAGAAGTGCATCGAGAAGGAGTATAATGTAACGGTGGAGCAGCTCTCGAGGTCTATAGAGGCTCCGGTTCTGGAAGCGTGGCCTTTCCACTCAAAGGTAGGTGATTACAGTGAGAGCTCCCTCTACTACATCATTAAGGGTCCGTATAGTGCCGACATAATCGACTACCTCCTTAGAGACTCCTACTACACGGGAGCAAACTACGGATTGGGGCTAGATTGGGCTAGGCTCGCGTATCACTCAAAGGTTATTGGTGACACTATAGCGCTAGAATACAAGGCTCGCGACGTTTTAGACCACTTACTTCTTGCTAGGTTGTATATGTTTAAGACTGTTTACTACCATAAAACTTCTAGAGCCTTTGACAAAATATTAGGAAGCATTCTGCAGAAGGTCGAATACTCTCTAAAGATACCTGAAGCCATAGAGAACCCAGAACTGTACACTGAACTAGATGATGACTATGTTTTAGCTAATCCCGAGGTCAGAAGGCTGGAGGAGACTAAATACGTGCTACGACGCGAAGTCCCCTATAAACTAGTATATGAAATAATACAGCCACTAGAGAGAGTATCGGCGGCTCTAATTAAAGTTGGGAAAAACCTGATCGAGAGCATCATAGGAGAGGCATTCATTAGGCTAACAGGTCTGTCTGACCCTAGTGCCGTCTTCGTGGATAGCCCGAGACTACCGACGAACCCTATGTTTGAAGAGACGGAGATAAGCATACTTAGACCGGATGGAACTATAGTGAAAACTCCTATAAGAGAGACTATTGCCGGGATTATGCCACACGAAGTAAACTTCTTCCGCGTCTATTTACATAGGAAATACTCCGAGCACTTAGACAAACTGAGAGCTCACGTAGCTTCACTCTTTGGTGGCTCACAAGAGCTAAGACCGTTCTACTAACTATTCTAGTTAACTTTAGTTGACTATTGATAAGCTACACAAAGTTGATCTACTAAAAGTGTAGTCTAAATATCCAGCTCTCATCATTTCACAATTCGGGGTCTGTAACTGTACAACTTAGGTGTTCTTATTCAGTGACATAGCAACCAACATACTCTTGAAGCGATAGGGGTCTGAGAGGAGGTGCTGTTCGTAGTGTGAATCTAACTCAGGAGGATAGAGGACAGAACTGTATCGTCCTTCATCAGGAGCTACTTTCGAAGCACTTAACTAGGCACTCCGCTATAGCCCTACCCTTCTCGCTGAGCTTCACCCTCTTTCCCCCCTCCTCTTCGACCGTCAGACCGAGCATGGCGGCCTGCCTGAGTGCGAAGTACACCTGCGACCCGAGCTCCCTCCCGACCTCCGTAAACGTCGCCTCTCCCATTCTGTCAGAGGTGAGGCACGTGAATACCTTCTCTCAAGCCCTCACAGCCCCAGTCCCGGTGGTAGTGAAGACCGCGGAGGCTACGTCTGCTTGCTCTGCGGTAGAGCTGTGGGCGGCAAGCCCGCGTATCATATCGTCCTGAATTACTCGGACGTCGTCGAGGAGGTCCTGGCTCGACGTGGTAGCGGTAGGGTTCAAGAGGCCCGCTCTCAGCTGTGGGTGGTGCTCGGTCTGCCGGGTCGAGCCTACAGTCAGCATAGAACAGGTGCTACTCGACCCACCAGGGTGGATGTGGGGAGGCTACCGATCGACCCAGAGCTGCCGAGGAGGTTCCTAGAGTACCTAGTGGTCAAACGTGTACACGACACCGTGGGCAAGCTACTTTCCCTGAGCGCACTATACCGGGACGCCGCAGGTACGCGATGCTGGCGCATGTCCCCCTATCCGCTAGGACCCGCGCTCTCGAGAGCACCGCTAGGCTCCTAGAGGCCCTAGCTTGGGGCTGTTTTCTTCTCGATGTTTTGAGGAAATGTTTGTGAGAGTTGTTTCTGTTTATTTTTGTGGTGAACCTGGACGGTGGTGGGGCAGTGCTTCAAGCCGCCAGGGGCAGAGCTAGGTGGGAGCCATGTGCCGTTTGGCTCGACAGCCACCCACGAACCCGCACGGATACCTAAGTCCGTGTGGAAGAAGTGGAAGTCCCCAGACATAAACAAACAAAAACAAATATCTAGAGACAAACGGTGCGGAGACTCCCACACTGAGGCCCTACTGCTAGGGGCACTGGTCTCGTTCAGCGCTGACTACGCCCTCGAGCTAGCCCTACCAATCGAGTTGGGGAACATGTCAAGCTGGGCGGTCCTCGTCAGGCTCGACACCTCACTACTACAGGAGCTGGAGAAATGGGTTATTTAGGTTCCTAGTCTCCTACTCACCTAACACCTAGGAATAAAATCCCTGTTCTACAAGTGCTTAATTCGGCTGGAACCGAACTTTAACGAGACGGCATGTTAAATGGAGGAGAATAACGGCTTTACGATGGAAGGTATCGATCTACATATATAGTTCTTGAGGTGATATGGAATACAAGACCAATTCAAAACTTATGATCGGCGACTTTTGTAGAGAGCTGGGGAAAGCTGGTACTGAAAGCCTATCGCAACTGTTTCGGGTTTCATATAGGTTTGTATCAGGTGATGTTATTCTTCTGCTACGATTAGTACGTAGACTTCTTTTCCGTGTAG
>Ga0105162_1000255_pt1 | contig 36513 bp, 36 predicted proteins | sample JNZ201metaG_FD_81532 | JGI IMG/M metagenome (GOLD analysis project Ga0105162, IMG submission 81532) | Hot spring microbial communities from Jinze hot spring, China to study Microbial Dark Matter (Phase II) - JNZ 20120812A | ecosystem: Environmental > Aquatic > Thermal springs > Hot (42-90C) >...
CCATAGATGTAAATATTTACCGCGCATCCTGAGCCTTCTGCGTCCATGTTGGCACTTATTTCACCGAGAGCTTCCATAAGCTTCATTAGGGAAGAAGCATTTGATACTTTTATCCGGATTTTTTTCTTCAAGGTATCCCCCGCCTATAGTCCGTAGAGAGTTTTCTTGTTTCAGTACTTCCGCAAGTCCTGCATTTCAGTTTGTTGTCCTCCTTTTCAAGAGGTTGGCGACATTTGGAACAGAGAGCATATATCACACCCAGGGCTCTATCTATCGTTGTGAGGTGAACACATTCTGGCCGGACCTCGATTACTTTTGCTTTTATTATGTCTCCAGCTTTAAACATCGCTCCTAAATCACGCACGAATCCGCGCTGAACTTTGGAGATATGAAGAATACCGATTCTCGGAGGTGGGAGCTCCCTATCCTCCTTACCGATCATGTTCATGAGCAGGACGGTGGCAAACTGATCTCTTACTTCTTCGACACGCCCTATGACCAAATCTCCCGGTTTTAGAATTGGGAGAGTCTTGGTCCTAGCAAAAACTGAAACTTTTCTTGTTCGAATATCAAGGAGAACTATTCCAATGGATGAAGAGTAGACTTTTCCTTTTTCTTCATATGTTCCTTCGCCTGGAAGAAATTCCTCGGGCGTGGCAAGGAAATCGCCCGGAAGCACGAAATCTCCAGTCTTTACTTCAACCATTTTCAATCCCCTTCTTTGATTTATTTCAATGCCATTATAAAGTCCTGCTCTTTAACCTCGTCAAGCTCATATGAAGCCTTTTCTCCTAGGATTATCGAGAGTTCAGATGATGTCAACACGGGGAAGTCGAAAAGTTCCCAATCGTCAATCGGTATTCTCGGACAGGCGACAATGACCGCTGCATCTGGGTCAAAATCCGCCAGAGAGTCTGACGAAATTTTATCCACAATCAACAAAGTGGCTTTTCGTTCATTTCTGAGTAACTTTTCATAAATTTTTTCCGCTAATGCGAATCGAAATTGCCCTGGTTTCGTGGAAACCACAACACACCATTTCCGAGCATCACGAGCACGCATGATGTATGCCATTCTCTTACGAAGGAACTCTTCTCCACTAATTTCCTCGACCTCAAATGTATGAGGATTCACACATATAACTGGGCTATTAGAGATTATCGATGCGCCGAGTGGATGAAATCTGCCAGTTCCGAGATAAAGAAGACGGTCAGGATTGAGAACCGAACGAACACTTTGAAGATCACAGCCAAGAATTTGACCATCATACTTCGTCCTCCAGCCGTGTTGTCCGATCATGGGAATTCCACCCAGTCTTCGAATGATTGCCGCAAGATCGGAAAGGTAGTCGATATATTGGACCGTCGTGAAGATAGCAACCTTTTTTCCACAAATATCTCCGATTATTTTTTCCAAGGGTTCTAAATCCAAGTTTTTTACCCTAGCTTCCACGTAAAGAACCGGGATCTCTGTCCTCAGACCCATGTCTGAATGTCCATAGTGAACTAGAGCGGAGCAACCAGCTTGACACGCCTGCTTATCTGCAAGGTCGCAAGATCCGAAACAGCTATCAAAAACAATTGGTTTTATTCCTTCTCTGTAATAGACCTCCAGAATCTCGTCGCAATATCTCTTTAAACCAGCAGGAAGTTGAATCCCAACACTTTTGTTCTTGTATTGTCGGATGAACTTCACGACTTTTTCTTCTTCGAAATCAAATAACATCATTTAAAGATTAATCTCGGACAACAATTAATAAGGATGTAATAGACGAGAATCTCTGCGTTCAATGTGCCCTCCGCACGTTCTCGAAATATTCGAGTATCCGAAGCTAGTTGGAGGATGCTATAAAGCTTATCCAGGGAAAGAAAACTAAGCGTACAATGATGTCACAATAGACGACTGGAGATCTGTTTCAAAACAGCTGGTTTATTTCTTCCGATTGGAGAACCAACAACCACTGTTGTTATTCCGAGCTTTCTTAGAGCTTCGATTCTTTCTTCCAAAACCTTTAGCGGTCCTGTAACACTGAACGCTTCGATCATCTCAGGGGTTACCTCCTCGCGGGCTTTTTCTATACTTCCAGCCAAAATTCTTCTCCTAACTTTCTCGACATCTTTCTCGTTTATTCCGTGTCTCTCCAAAGAACTTTTTGGAGCAGATGATGCGATGAATGAGACAACTCCTCTGACCAACTTTCTAGCTACCTCTGGATCATCGTCTATGGATACGGCCATATAGGCCACAAAGTCAAAATTCTTTTTCTTGACTCTCATCCCATCTCTAACGAAACTTAACGATTCGCGTATATCTTCTGGATGTGAAGCATTTATCAACACACCATCTCCCAAGCGCCCGGCAAGTTTGAGCATTTTCTCCCTTCTACCACCAACGTAAATTGGAATATGACCTCCCGGATCGAATCGCAACCTTGCTCCCTGACACTTGAAAATTTCCCCATTGAAAACTATGGTACGGCCGGAAAGCAGACCTCTAATGATTTTGATTGCTTCTTCCACGGCTCTCACCGGTTTCTCTTGCTTTAATCCCACTGTTTGGAGGAATAACGGGTCTCCAGCGGATATTCCAAGTATGGCTCTGCCTGCAGAGATCTCATTTAACGTCGCTATCGCCGTTGCTGTGATCGCTGGGTGCGCAGTATAAGGATTCGTGACACCTGGCCCAAGAGAAATCTTTGACGTGCTAAGAGCCAACCTCGTCAAAACTGTGTGGACATAGCGATTATGGTAGTGATCACATATCCAAATCTGGCTAAAACGAAGGCGTTCGACAAGTTTTGCAAGAGAAACCATTTTGTCTATTTCTATGTATGGAACAAACTCAACCCCCAGCCGCATCACTTTTCTTTAATCTCTGATATAATAAAATATACAATGTGTGGGGATTGAAATGGAATTTCTACCACTTCGAAATTTCCCAATTGTAAAACCCGGAGACAACCTCCCCAAGCTCATCGTGGAAACCGTGGAAAAAAACAATGTTTCGCTTGAGGAGGGAGACATAATCGTTGTATGTCAGAGCATAGTTTCTAAGAGCGAAGGAAGAATCGTTAACCTAAAGAAAGTTAAACCAAGTCGATTGAGTGTGGCATTAGCAAAGAAGCTCGGAAAAGATCCTAGAGAAGTTGAGGTAATTTTATCTGAATCTTCTGAAATCATCAAGATTGCACACGTCATAATTTCCCGAACGAAACATGGCTTTGTCTGTGCCAATGCCGGAGTTGATCGATCAAATGCTCCACCAAACTGCGTGACGCTTCTGCCGGAAAATCCAGACGAGTCTGCGAAAAAAATACGTGATTTCATAAGGAAAAAACTCGGCGTTAATGTCGGAGTAATAATCACGGATACGCAGGGGAGAACTTTTAGACTCGGATGCGTAGGCGTCGCCATTGGGGTTGCTGGCGTTAAGGTGTTAGATGACCTCAGAGGAAAAAAAGACATTTATGGTAAAAAACTTGTTTCAACAATCACGAGCCCTGCAGACGCAATAGCTGCAGCCGCTGTGTTGATGATGGGTGAAGCCGATGAGAAAACCCCCGTCGTAATAGTTCGCAATGCCCCACAATCTGTGTTCGGAGAGAGCAAATGCATCGAGCTTGTGAGACCAAAAGAGAAGAATCTTTTTGTGTAAGGTGTGATGGATGATAACCGTTCTTTCCGGGGGAACCGGAACGCCAAAACTCATTCAAGGTTTAACCAAAATTGTAGATCAACGTAATCTGAGGATAATAGTGAACACAGCCGAAGATACTGAGATTTCTGGATTGTATGTTTCACCAGATATTGATACGGTTGTTTACACTCTGGCCGGAATTGTCAACGAAGAAACATGGTATGGGATATCTGGAGACACATTTAGCTGCTATGAAATGTTGAAAGTTTTGGGAGAAAAAGAGTTGTTGAGAATCGGTGATAAAGATAGAGCTGTCAAACTTTACCGAACCTTAAAAATGCGGGAAGGATGGAGTCTATCAAGAATAACCGGAGAAATCTGCAGAACTCTTGGAGTTAAGGCAATAGTTTTGCCTATGAGTGATGATCGCGTTAGAACAGTCATTCACACGGAGGAGGGCGATTTGAGTTTCCACGAGTTCTGGGTCGCGAGAAGAGCAAATGTAAACGTAAAAAATGTAACTTTTGAGAATTTGGAAAATGCTCGACCCGCGCCTGGAGTTCTGGAGGCCATTGATGAAAGTTCGCTAGTGATCATCGGACCTAGCAATCCGGTGACCAGTATCGGACCTATCATCGGAGTTCGAGAAATAGGAAAGAAATTGATGAAGAATAGAGAGAAGGTAGTGGCCGTTAGTCCCATCATAGGTAATGCTCCAGTCAGTGGCCCCGCAGGGATCTTGATGAAAGCCTTAAAATATGAAGTAAACCCAGTTGGTGTTGCAAAGATTTACAGACAATTTATAAAGACTATTTTTGTGGATAAAAGTGATCATTATCTCGCTCCTGAAATTGAGCGGCTCGGCATTTCTGTGGAGAGTGCCGACCTCTTTCTACCCGATATTGAATCCAGAGAGAGACTCGCAAGAAAAATTTTGGAATATCTAAACGAACGATCATCCTAACCTACTGAAAGTTATTTATGGTCGTAGAGAGTATATTGGTGGAGTAGTGCAGAAAGTTGCTGATCTTCACATTCATACTATTGCCTCTGATGGTAGCTACAGACCTGAAGAAGCTGTAAAAATCGCCAAGAAAATGAAGATTTCTGCGATAGCGATCTGCGATCACGATTCTGTGGACGGAATTGAACCGGCATTAGAAGCTGGAAAACTTTATCGGGTTAAGGTCATACCGGCTGTCGAGATGTGTTATGAAGAAGGTCCAACTGGGGTTCACATCGTTGGTTATTTTATTGATTGGCGAAATGCCACTTTGAAAGAAGCGTTACGCGAAATTCAGCAGGGGCGATTCAGAAGAATAAGAGATATTGTTGATAGATTATCCGAAATCGGAATCGAAATAACACTCGCAGACGTTTTGGCAGAAGCGGCAGAAGGAAGTGTGCTAACGAGACCTCATGTGGCAAGAGCCATGGTTAAGCGCGGATACGTGAAATCTGAATCAGAGGCATTTGAAAAATATTTGATCTATGGACGCCCGGCCTATGTCAACCGTTACCAACTCCCCCTTGGAGAAATCATGCGGTTGATAAGGAATTCCGGAGGAGTTCCCGTGCTTGCTCATCCAAAATATCAGGACGCCATAAAGTTTGTACCTTACCTTGTAGAACTTGGTCTCAAAGGGATCGAAGTTTACCACCCAGATCACACACCAAAAGAAGTAGCGAGATTCAAGAAAATTGCCAAAAAATACGGATTGATCGAGATAGGCGGTTCTGATGCTCACGGGGCTGAAAGACCCATAGGAACCGTAACAGTTCCGTACGAAATTGTAGAAAGATTGGAGAAAGCCAGACCTGAGATGATTTAAAGGAGTCAAACTGGTTTCATTTTGCCCCACTTTTCGAGAGCTTTTTTCAATTCGATGTGTTTTTCTGCCTGCTCTTCTAGCGGAATGTTCTGTTTGTATGCTTCTATGGCCTGTATCACCGCCATTGCCCCTGCGCGAACTCCCATCGGATGTCCAAATGTTCCTCCTCCAACCTGAACGACGATATCCGTGGTTCCATAGAGATTGAAAATCTCCGGCAAGATTCCAGGATGAAGCCCGCCAGACGCCACTGGAAGCATTGGCTTTATCTTCCCCCATGACTGCGAAAGTCGGAAGCCTGGTATCTCATTCACCTCACGCTTTACGATTGCGTCCCTGATGGCTAAGACTTCTTCCCTCTCTCCAGCGAGTTTTCCGATAACCGTGCCGATGTGGAGCTGATCCACACCTGCTAAACGCATGAGTTTCGCCAGAACCAGCATCGACATTCCGTGCTTGGGATTGCGCGTAAACATTGCATGCATCGCCCTATGTCCGTGAATTGCCATGCGATAATCACGCGCGAGTTCGGTGGCTGTCTGCACCGCCGTAAATCCGCTCACAACAACATCGATCATAAAATATCGGAAACCATTGTCGTGAATAAGTTTTATCCTTCTTTCTAGTTCCCAAATGTCTGGAGCCGTCACATTAATGAATGCGTCCTTCACCTCACCCGTTTCTCTTTCCGCTCTATCTCTCTGCTTCGCTAGAAGAGTCACGCGTTTCTCGAATCTGTTGAATCTTTGACTTGTCAAATTTTCGTCGTCCTTCACACAGTCGATCCCGCCAACCCAAAGTTCATAAGCCATTTTGGCGTGTTCCGACGCGCTGAAGCCAACCTTTGGTTTCGGAACCACGGCGGTTATCGGACCAGACTCTCGCCTGAATATCTTTTTTATAGCATCAATGCCATAAAGTGGACCGCTGAAATCTTTCAGATATTCGCTTGGAAATTGTATGTCGATCAATCTTAGATTTTTGAGAGCCTTCATACCATAGATGTTGCCACCAACTGCACTCATCAGCCCTGCGATTGATCCGTGCTCAAAGCTGTCCATTGGATAAGCGATTTTGACAAGGTTCTCCCTATACCAGAAGGCAACGGCTTTGGGTAGACTTTTTGGAAGGACTGTTAACGTTGTCCAAGTTCCGCAGGAGCTCTCTGAGGCGATTCTTCCGATAGCCTCCTCTGCTGATATCCCATTTGCCGGTTCATAATAGAAAAGCGCCACTACGTCGCTTGATTTGGGTTTATATTTCTTATCAACAAACTCTAGATACCATTCGACCTTCATCTCATCATCCACTACTTTACTGTTTTTTCATATATTAAGCCAACAAACACCGTTGTCTCACTTTTTCCATTCCCTTGGATATGTTCCTGGTTGCATTACCACCCTTTCCGGCTTAGCTACTATTCCATATTCCGCTTCAAGGATCTGCTCAGTATTCATGACCGCCCTCGCGAGTTCAACTAATTCTCCTTTTAACGTCATTATGGCTACAAGAGAACCGATAGCTATATCTGAATCAACAGCAACTACGCCAGGAGCCGCTAAGCTTGCACCATGACACAAAGCATCGACAGCACCATCTCTTACCACTATTTTTGGAAGATGTTCGACAGCAGTTTCAACTGGCAGTATTACTTTTCTCAGCTCCTCTTCGTCTCCATTTTCTTTCCAAAATGCATAAGCGTCGGCAAGGTCCTGCAGCTTCACAGAATTTTCTTCTTTAAAAGGTCCAGTTTTTGTTCTCCTCAGCTCCTGCATATGTGCACCACATCCAAGGGCTTCTCCGATGTCATGACAGAGTTTCCTCATGTATGTTCCGGCTTCGCAACCAACCTTCATCAGAACATTTTTGCCCTCAATTTCTATCGGTTCGATGTAGTAGATCTGCCTTTTTCTAATTCTTCTTTTCACGGCTGCTCTTACAGGAGGCCTCTGAAAGATTTCTCCGGTGAACTCTTTGAGAACTTCCAGAAGTCTGTCCTCTGGAACATCTTTGTGAAGAACCATCAAACAAACATACTCTTTACCCGCTGGTTGTAATGCCATAATTACTTTCGTTGCATCTTCGATCGCGATCGGAAGAACTCCGCTGACTCCCGGATCAAGTGTACCACCGTGGCCCGTCTTCTTGACATTCAGAATTTCTTTGACCCAAGCTGAGACTTCGTGAGAAGTTGGTCCGCGTGGCTTGTCTAGGTTTATAATACCTAGTCTGATAAGCTCGGAAATAGGTCTTCTGTCTGGCCTACAACCATATTTCGGATCAGACACGTCCTGAAACTTGAAGAAAGTTTGTCTCTTTACCTCTGAAGGCAAGACACCCAAAAAATTTCACCTTATGCCGAGATCATTGAGTTTTTTCAAAATTTCCTCGTCGGGTGTATTCTTATTTATGTCTATTTTTTTATCCGTTGGTTCCAGATGTGCAATGTTACAACGTCTCTTTCTGACTCTTGGACCGATGACCACAACGAAGTTTCTATCAAGCACGTCCACTATCACGCATTTTTCGCCGGCCTCCCTACCCGCGATTTTCACGCAAACCCTTCCGATTTCCATCATTTACCTTCCTCCCAAAGAGTATTGCGCGCGTAACTGTCCATATTATCTCCTTCATCTTCTCGATAGATATTTTCTCGGTGTTTAATACGATATCGTAGGGGGAGTAGTCCGACAGATCAATTCCATAGAATTTTTTGAATCTTTTTTCCTCACTCTTTTCGCGCTTCACTGTCTCCCTCAGCACGTCCTTATAAAGTCTTCCTTCTCTCTCGGCGATTCTCTTTACCCTCGTCTCAAGCGGAGCCGTCAGAAGTATCTTTAAATCTGCGTTTTCCACGAGCCATCCAGCAAGCCTTGCGTCCACCAACACGTTGCCTTTCTTAGCCTCCTCGATCGTCCTCCTGTCTATTTCCTCATCGATCTCCTTGTTTCTTTCCGCATACTTAGAAAAATCTTCAAGTGACATGCCCTTCTCTGCAGCCATTTTTCTGAATATCTCGCCGGCTGATATATATCGCAGACCCAGCTTTTTCGCGAGAAATTTAGCCACTGTGGTCTTGCCTGCACCGTGGGGTCCACTTACGGCTACAACCACCATTAAAATCAGACCCTTGCCAGCTCCTTGATTATCCTTCTAGAACATGACGGACAGAGATTTCCTCCGTAAGGCCTGTTTGGTCTCCTAGAACTTCTGGGAATTTTTGAAAGTTCTGATGGTCTAACCCGAGGAACCCCGGCAAGAATGGCTCCACACATGCCACATCTGGCAGGTTTTGCGGCCACTTTGCCTATGTGAACCTTCGATTTGCCCCCAGGAGTTTTCACAAACCGCTTAGGTGCTCTTCTCTCGCTTTTTTTCATGTTTTCACCTCGGTTTGCTGTGGTTTACTCGGTTTCTGGATGCTTGGCACTAGGATGGGTCTGAGAAGAACGGAAAATGCCATAAAAGTCAGAAAATACCACCAGCCAAAACCACACGCAACCCATTTTCCATAGATTGGCAGACTGAGGCTAAAAGGAAGCCAAGTCACTACCCACCCGCTAAAAGCTTTTGCCAGCACAACCCACAAGATTAGAAGAGGTACAAGATAGTAAATCGATGGTTTCATCGTCTCGGACATTATAATCGTCTGCATCCTAGAAATCTCGGGCTTTCTCTGGTCTAGCTTGAGCAATCTTTTTCTGTCTTGTTTACGGAGAGCATCTCTATATTCGTTCCAGAATTCTGTCACTTGTGCTTGATAGTTGGAAACCAGCTCCCAGTTGACAACCCATTTGTTTGCAAGCGTGACTAGGAGCGAAAGCAGAAATGTCAAAAACAAAATGAATACTGAAGAAAACTTGTGAATCGGCGAAATCGACATGCCCAGCTTCTCTCCAGCTTTGACTATTTCTTCCCTGAGAGAGCGGATATTTTCCTCCACTGGTCTTGATGATAAACTGAGTTCAGAAAATCTAGACAAAATCTGCTGGTTAAGCTCGTTATCTACGTTTTCCAATTGTGGTGCTATGTCTTGGCGATAGAGCTGCTCAATTTGTGAGAGACGAGCTCCCAACTCCTCACCCTTCCGAAGGCTAACGATTGTCGAATCTATTCCTCTCACGATCTCTGCAATCCTATCGTCACTTTTGGCCGAAACACCTATCGCCGTCAGAGCAATTACGGCCGCTATCAACACGATCGCGGTTATCAACTTTTTCATTTTAGCACCTCCACTATATTCTCTACAGCCTCATTTAACCTCCCCTCACGGTTCTGAACGATCTTTATCGCGGCTCCGGTGAAAGCGGCATATGCCATTGCTATGGCTCTGTTCATCTGCTGATGCTCGTCTATTTCCTCGAGTCTGTCCTGGTCTCGCATTCTGTCCATATCTTTCTGTCTTCTACCAAATATCTCGGCCGGTTCTGCTTCAACGAGTATCAAAACATCTGGCCTCAATTCTTCTAGCACCCAAACAGGAAGACCTGGATAATATCCCTCGGGCTTTTTTATCAAGCAATGCGTGTCCACGATCACATTTGATTCCTCTGCCATCTTCGCGATTTTTTTCCCAGCTTCCCTCTGAATCTCCCGATAAACCAAGGTCCCTATTTTTCTCATTTCATCTCTGTGTTTAACGCCAAGTTTTTCCGACATTATCTCGAACATAACATCTCCGTAATTGACCACCTTATACTTTACACCCATTGTTTCAAGCCTTCTGAGAGCTTCTCTCATCACCGTTGTCTTCCCACTTCCCGGCACTCCTGTTATTACCACAACTCTATTCACCGAATAACCTCCTGACAGCGGGGAACATTTCCGCCAACTGTTCTCTCGCCATTTGTTCGTAGAGAGAGTATATTATTCCGACAGTCAGAAGAATGCCTGTTCCGCTGCCGGGTGTTCCCAGCATGTCTGCACCCAGCGAGATCAATGCAACTGCTAGCGAACCGAGTATGGTCGCAGGTATTAGGTATTTTCCGATGACTGCCTCAAGGACTTTTGGGTCCTTTCTGTACCCTGGAATCGTCATGCCGGATTCATCGAGTTGCTGTGCGATGTCCTTCGGCGACATTCCGGTCATATATATCCACATCAAACCAAAAGCTACGGATAGGGAAATCAAAAGAATTCCATAAATTAAAATCCTGAGTGGATTAGCCACAACATCCCACACGCCGTTTGGTGGATGTACAAAATTGCTTAACCACTGCGCTCCGACCAGAGATGAGAATAGCCTTATGTTTGCGAAAATCGTCATGGCAAGGATAACTGGAATATTCGAGGTGTAGAGGAACTTTATCGGATATCTTCCTCTCATTCCTCCGTATTTTGCCAGCGTCACGGGCACCTCCACCCTAACACTTTCGAGATATACCACGACCAGAAAGATTAGGATAACTCCAACAACGCCCATCATATTGACTGGGCCCGGCGCAAAGAATGCGCTGAGTGGATTCTCTCCTGCCATCACGTCCCTTATAAAAACTGGTATCGCTCCGGTCCTCAAATTGAAAGTCTGCCAGAATACTGTCATCGCAACTCCTCCGGCTATGAAAAGACTGACCCCACTGCCAAATCCATATTTCGAGACAATTTCATCGAGATATATGACAATTATTCCACCTAGCGTTAGTTGGGCGACTATGGCAATTCCGGCTAAACTCGTAAGCTTTACGCCATATCTCCCAGCTAGAACAAGCATGGTTCCCTCAAATATTGCCATCAGAATCGCCAGAAGCTTCTGAGAACTCGTAAACACTGCCCTATCTTGTGAATCGGATAGATCCAGGTTGATTATCTTACTCCCTACGAGCAACTGCATTATAATGCCGGCAGTGACTATCGGGCCTATACCTAACTCCATCAAGGTTCCAGTCTGACTAGCGAACACAAACCTGAGCTGGCCGAGCAGTTCGCTAACTCCGAAACCCTTAGGTATCCCGTAAAGCGGAATCTGTGCCATGACGAAAAAAAGAACAAGAGCAAGAATCGTCCAAAAGAACTTCTCTTTAAACGAAACGTGACGCTTTGGAACCGAAATCTCTGGAAGTTTTCTTAAAATGGGTTCAAAAGCGTAAAGCTTCGAGCGTGGCTTTTCGGTTTCCTCCGCCATCATTGGTCACCGGTTGAAACCCGTCCACCAGCCTCCTCTATTTTTCTTCTGGCCTCGCTAGAGATTTTATCGGCTATTATCTCCATCGGGTGTTTGACTTCACCTCCACCCAAAACCTTCGAAAACCCAAGCTTCCTAACATCTATTTTATAGATATCTCCCTCCTTGGTCGCGAGCCCCTTTTCGACAAGCTCCTCTATTCTCTCATCGAGCTCTCCCACATTCACCGCTTCCTGCTCCCTTCTGGTAGGCGGAAAGAACCCGTGCTTTCCGAAATAATCCGGCGCGTAGTGGATTATGTATGACCACTTATGTTTGTGACCACCCGCCATTCCTTTACCGCCCCTCTCGCCGCTACCTCTTCCCCGCTTCGCACATCCTCTCCCGTGTGTCCTGCTGCCCCTCTTTTTCTTCACTTTCTTCCTTCTTCTTACAACCATCTTTTCACCTCATACCATCCGCTTGATCAGATCGTTTATTTTATCTCCACAGTAACCTAAGCTTCCACCTTCGCTCACAGATTTTTTCGTGGACTTGTACCCCTTTCGCGGAGGATGAAGACGGAAAACTCTTTTAAGGCCCGGAAGCTGTCGGATGGAGATTTTGTCCGAGCAAATTGCCTCAGCTATCTCTCGAAATGAACTGAAACCCCAAGATTTGAGGGTTTCCTCATCGATTTTTCTGTTCCCGATCAGTCGTCCTCTTTTTGCTATCAAGATTTCTAGCGTTTCCGGATTTATCTCCCCCCAAGTTATGTAATCTTTTGCCTTTTGCAACATGCCCATTAGAGACGGCGTATCATCAACGATCACGCAGTGATTTACTCTTGTTAGCCCTAACATTCTGAGAGTATCTATCACATCTCCCCTCGCCCGTATTCCTCCTCGCACTCTAACTACTGCCAGTTTCACCGGAAACACCCGCCCTACCAATGACAACGTTCCTAAGCTGATCTAGGGATGCTACCCTCGTAGTGTTTTTTAGAGCGCTGAAAGTTGCGAAAGCAAAGTTAATGGTCGTACGAGTCTCCCCTTCCGTATGGGTCCAAGCATCCTTTATTCCGCTAAGTCTCAGGATTATCTTTGGAATCTCTGCCGCGACCAAACCCAGTCCTCTCGGACCGGGTTTTATTCTGATTATTGTGCTACCATTTTTTCCTTCTACTTCCCAAGGTACAGAATGTGGTCTGCCGCACCTGCACTCCCAGCTTCCGCAACCGCGCGCGATCTCCGTTATGTTGAGTTTGGCGGCTGCGGTGGCCTTCCTTATGGCTTGGCTGATCTCTCTAGCTCTGCTTTTACCCACACCGATCAATCCGTCTCCATTTCCCACAACTGCGACGACCTGATATCTAGTCCTTCTCCCCGACTTGTGCATACGTTGTGTTAGATTAATGGAGAGAACTTCCTCTTTAAGATCTGGAACAAGGGCATCTACTATCTCCGGTTCCATAATTTTCTTCCCAGAGCGGAGAATCTCAGAGATGTCTTTTATTTTCCCCTCTTTAACAAGTCTGCCGAGCTCCGTTTTTGGTTCCCAAAGGTTTATGTCGAATGCTTCGCCAGGTCTCATTTCAGCACGCCTCCTAGAATCTTCTCTTTAATCTCGTTAAAGTGATTTGGTAGAGCTTCGGGCGGAAGACTTCTTGCGAGATATTGAGAGAACACTCTAGCATAAAGTTGGGGATTCTCCTCCTTTAGCTTTCTGGCATACTCGGCTATGTGCTCACCTGCTATTCTCTTGTCGTCAGGAAAAAGTTCTGGATCATGAGGAATTGAAAGACCCGCATCTAATGCACCTTTGAGAGCAGCAAAGACTCTTGCCCCTTTTGTTGGTGTGTATCTGTCAATATCCAGAACACACTCGGAAACTCCGTTGTCAAGTGCTCTCTTTGCGCATAGCAGTCCCACCAAATAGGCTGCTGGAACATTTGAGGTTCCTCCCTTCCAACCAAACTTCTGGAGCTGCTTCGAGTGAGCCTGCGCAATGACAAAATCGCCCACAGAACCCACTCCGATCACCTGCGCCTGAACATTGTTCAGAGACCATCTAACGACGAATCTAGGTTTTCCGGATTTCAAGAGTTTCAGTCGTTTCCGATAATCCGTTTTGCCTTCCCTACGTCTGCGGAATGGAACTCTATATCTCGGACCTTTTGCCATCTCGTAGTCACCCCTTGATTATTCCTTTTTCCCGCAAATAACGGTCCAAATGAGCCTTGCTTTTGAATGCACCCCTAGAAGCCATTCTGTATAACCTACGGTAAAGGCTCGGAGTTAAAACTCCTTGCTTTTTGAGCTCACGGAGCTTGGCTCTAAGAGGTCTAACTGTTCTTATCCATCTACGCTTGCGTGGGTCTCTAGCTCCCCTGGCCCCTTTTCTACTTCCGGGCCCCTGCTTTTTCTTTCCCCGCTCCCGGACTCTGCCTCTGCTGACGCCCTTCTCTGGTCTAGCTCTGATGTAGCCCCTCTTTATAAGATTGCGAATATCATCAGCTGTCAGAGCGGCATCTACCTCGGCAATATGTTCCGGATCTATCCAGACCCTGTTGACGCCAACACCGAGAATTCTGGCAGCCGTCCTCCTCTTCTTATCCAGCTTCATTCAATCATCCTCCTGGGTTCAAGACCTTTATTTTCCTCTCCTGGGCCACCTTCAAAATCTGGGTCTTGAGACGTTTTCCAACAGTTGAGGATATTCTGATCGCTTGCGTCGAGGGATCAACCTTCTCCAGCTCCTTCAGGTTGTGGACGAGCACCTCCTTTAGACCGCATGGATGAAGGTCCCTTTCCGATTTAGGCGAACGATATCCTATCGAAACCAGAGGAGGTTTCCCTTTTATCTGTAGCCTCATCTTGCTGTCTTTTCCTCTCGGTCGCCTCCAAGATTCATCAAGCCGTTTGAATCTCCACCAACTTTGTCTCTTGAATTTTTTGCTCACGCTTTCACCCCTTTTCGGTTATGTAACAACCATCTTGGAAAATTCTCCGATCTCTATATCTCACGACTGTGGCTTGCTCTATGTTTGCGGCTGTCTGCCCCACGGCCTCCTTATCTATTCCGCTAACTATTATTTCATCACCTTCTACGCGCACGGTAACGCCTTCCAATATCTCCGCCACCCTTGGGTATTTCTCTCCCAAGAAGTTATGAATCAAAACTTTGTTTCCCTTCACCTCCACTTTTATCGGGAAGTGGGAATAAACTATCCTCAACTTATACGTATACCCATCCGTGACACCTTTAATCATGTTTCTCAAATGAGCCTTTATCGTTCCTACGGCCGCCTTCAGTTTTCTTTTCGGAGATGGCGCCTCTATCACAACAGTTCCATTTTCCTGTTTGATGACGACCTCGGGAAAACCAAAAGTCTTCTTTATGGAACCCTTCTTCCCGCTGACCTCGACTGTGTTTCCCTCAATCTTGACCTGGATGCCCTCTGGGATTTTCACAACATCTCTTATCATAGCCCTATACCTTCCGCTATTTCGTGTCTGTTTATTAAAAAGACTGTTGCTCCCGGTCTATTTGCAGGTTCTTTGGCTTTTCACGCTCATATGAGAAGTATTAAAGTAGCTGGAACCCAGTTTTGGTGGATTCGGATGGAGAGAAAACATGCGTGGAGTATAACTTTCACTTTGCTCTTTGCGTTGTTGATTGCGTTTCCCGTTTCATGTCTGCTGTCCGTTCTTTTTCCGATAACTGGCAGAATAACGCTCTCGGTAAGCGTTGAAGCCAAGAGGGTTGAGAATGCTGTTATCTTCATCGTGCGGCACACTGGAGGAGGTTGTTTATATTTTGATCTCACAAAAAACCCGGACAAACTTATGGAAGGAGAAGTCTTGTTTTCTGACGGAAGTAAAATGAAAATTGTGAATTGGACTTTCGAGCGGCCAGATCGCTTCTGTGAGGGCGATCTTGCTTGGGCCAAGGCAGATATTTCGGAGAATCTCCGTGAGGATATTTTTGTAAAAATATGGATCGATGGAGTTGGAACTGTTTTCAGCGGATTCGTAACCATAAAGTAAAAAAGCATGTTTTCAGTAGTAGTAAATTGGCTGGCGGCCAAAGCGGCGGGGAAACACCCGGTCCCGTCCGATCCCGGAAGTTAAGCCCGCCTGCGTTCTGGACGGTACTGTGGTGCGCGAGCCCACGGGAAGTCCGGAACGCTGCCAGCCTCTTAAAATCGTCGATGGAACATTAGCAAACGTCTTCGCAAACCATTTCAAATTGCTTTGACTTTTTTCACTATTTTGGGTCTGAGCTTGATGAAGATTTTCTTCTTGCAGTGGGTACAGCTCAATCCTTCCGGAAGCTTCTCGTATGTTTTTCCACAGTTCTGACATTTCCACATATTCGTCCTTCCCTTCTTTGGCCAGAGAAATTTAAAGGTTTGGAAATAAAAAAGATTAGTTGGGCCCTGGTGGTGTAGCCGGGACTAACATGCAGGCCTGTCGAGCCTGCGCCCCGGGTTCAAATCCCGGCCAGGGCGCCAAATCTTGAATTCTGCCCAGTTTGACAGTTTTACTTTTCCGATGTCATCGGCTAGAACGACGTTTTCGTTTTCTACGCTTCATCCTCGGGAGGCGATAGATTTTCCAAAAAACTGCTAGCGCAGCAATCGATACACAGCCGATAAAAATCACTATTTTATATTTTTGAACCCAGCTGGGTCCAGGCCATTCTACAACCAGCTGTCTCTCCGTAACATTTCCCGCTCTGTCAACAATTTTGAGAAGAAATAGGTTAAGGCCTTCTGAGAGCTGAAGGTCCACGTTGAATATACCATTTTCATCTGCCAATACCCGGAGATTGTCTATTTCGATTGTAGAACCAGGTTCCACCCTTCCCTTTAGCGTGAAAATTCTTGAAGATGATTTAAGTCTATTTTCGTTTTCGAGTCCGAAGATTTCGATATCCGGAGGTACGGTATCCACGATTATCGAATATTTTCCTGTCTCACTTTCTCCTCCGGCATCCTTAGCCTTAAGGAGGAAAGTGAAAACTCCGTCTGGCAAGTCTTGATATGAAACATTCGTCTCGGTCGTCTGTTTCCACTCATTATCGTAATTATCCAAACGATAGAAATACACAACGGAACTTGGACCGCCAACAGTCGACCAGTGGAACAACACATTTCTGTTTGATGAAGGAACCCCTTCCGCATGAGTTGAACTGAAAATTGTCGGCTTTTCGGGAGGAATGGTATCTACTATTATCCTCATCGTTGAAGACCAACCGCTTTCGTTTCCTAATCCGTCTTTCGCCTTCACGCGCCAGAACCAGACACCATCGGAAAGTGGTGGAGAAACTTGCCAACTTGTCTGTTGTATCCAGCCGGAGGTGCGATTTTCATGCGCGAAAGTGTCTACATCTGAAATTTGAAGTAGATACGAAACTGGTGGAGAGAAATCGCTAACGCCTGCCCATTCGAAAACTGGAGAGCTCGAAGATATGATGTAATTCTGGGGAGGAAAAATCGGAGAAGGTACCGGTGGTGGTGTCGTGTCTACGTTCAGGACGAAGATCTGTGACCAAAAGCTTTCGTTTCCAGCGAAATCTTTTGCCTTAACACGCCAGAACCATGTGCCGTCAGAAAGGGTGGCAGACCAGCTTATAGCAGATATCCATCCGGAATTCCAAACCTCTGGTGAAAAGTTCGGATTTTTGCTTATCGAAATCATATAGCTTATTGGCGGAGAGTCATCCAAAACCTCTGACCAAGAGAAAGTAACCGTAGATGATCTTGTGCTGGAATTATTGAACGGCAAAAGCAGAGAAGGTGAGGAAGGAGGAGTGGTATCAATTGTAAAACTTCTCTGCCCTGACCAGACTCCCTCGTTTCCAGCGTTGTCTCGTGCCTTGACTTTCCAGTAATACCTGCCGTTTGGTAGCGGCGGTGTTAAAACCCAGCTGGTCGAAAGTATCCATCCAGAACTCCTATTCTCATGCTGAAAGAGAGGGTCATCGCTGACGGCAACTAAATACATCACTGGAAGAGAATTTTCTTGTACTCCCTGCCAAACCAAAATTGGTGCACTAGTACTCACCACTTCATTATCCAATGGTGAAATGAGATTTGGAGCATTTGGAGGGACTGTGTCCACTCTGAAGCTCCGAATTTCTGACCAATCTCCCTCATTTCCAGCGTTGTCTCGGGCTTTTACCCTCCAGTACCAAACACCATCGCCCAGACTGGGGGAGGTCCACTGATTGTTGGATATCCATTCGGAGCTGATGTTTTCATACGGAAATTCGTAATTATCGCTTATGGAAACGAGATACAAAACCGGAAGGGAGTTTTCTACAACACTCTGCCAGCTGAAAATTGGTGTGACATTATTCGTGTTCTCACCCTCAAGCGGATTGAGAAGAACTGGTGGTGGAGGATTTACTGTGTCCACCCTGAACCATATTTCTGAATTCTCGCTCAGAAATCCGACGTTATCTCTCGCTTGAATGCGGGCATACCATATACCATCGGGAAGTGGTGACGTCAGCGCCCAAGTTGTGTTTTCTATCCATCCTGAATCCACGTCAACTGATGAAAAATCTGAGTCGTTATCAATCCAAAGCCTGTATAAAACTGGAGGCGAAGAACTCCATACTTCAGTCCAGCTGATAACGAATTCATTTTCTCCAATGTTTTCGCCAAGCGAAGGATAGAGAAATGTGGGTGCAAGGAGAGTTGGGATGTACGTCACAGAAATCTCGCGGATCTCTGGAGCGCTACCAAAAAGCTCCAGCCGGTATTGAAGATAACGCCCTGAAGGAAGGTTTTCGTTCTCCATTCCATTTTGATGGACAATCCAGTCCGTCCAGCCACCATCGTACGGGTTGTTGTCCATCCCTGTACGCAATTTTATCACGATTTCCGATCCGGGGGGTTTGTTAGCAATCAATCTGACATTCTTCCAGTCAGCTGTTCTGTGGCTATCGAATATGTTAGATTCAATCCAGCCCGAGACGCTTCCCGGTGAAAGAGTTATCTTTCCGGAATTCTCCCAGATGATGTTCTCGGCTGAATAAAACCAAGCATAAGAACGAGTGAATCTTCCTACCTCTAGCTCTTTGATACCACCATCCCAGGTCGTCTGTGTCCATGTGAAGGTGGGAGCAATGACTGGTTGTTCGGGCGAAATCCCGCCGACAACAACAAGAGCAAATGGCTGAGCATCGGTTTCCGGTTCGCCCATCGGAACGTTGTAGCCTATCACCTCAATCTTGTAAATCCCGGTTGGAAATATGTTGTTTTCTGGAGTCAGGATCACGGCTTCCTCTGTGTTTCGCCTGTCGGCTGAACCACCTGCAACCGAAAATCCTGGATTGTATCCTGCAAAAACATTGCCGAGGTAGACGTTTCCATTTGGATCCGTGACCTTCAGATCAAGATCGTTCACGAGTTGAATCGAGGCACTTGGACTCCCAGGGTAATCGGTCCAGCATAGCACAAACTTCAACGGTTGTGTGTTGTCGATTATGTTGACAAAATATGTTGCTGTTTCTCCTGTGGAAATCCCCAGTCTGTTATCAACAACCCACATACGTTTGTTGTCGCCCTCAAAGTAAAGAGAATTGTTCAAGTTTACCCTTCCCCATCCCTGATCCCAATTCGGGTAGAAGTAACCGTTGTAGTATGCATACTGTCCATTTATCTCAACGGCTCCGGCGATGAGTGTGGCCTTTACAAGGGCGGAGGAGGGCTCGAATGCGTCCGCGGGGTTTCTTTTTCCGCTGGGATACCACCCTTCCTCGTAGTATTGTCTAATCAAGGCAACTGAGCCGGCTACGGCGGGCGTGGACATGCTCGTTCCACTTTTCTGGATGTACAAGTTATCTCCCTCAAAATTCGCAGACCATATAAACTGACCGGGTGCGACAACGGTCGGTCTTATTCTATTGTCCTGGGTGGGTCCACGACTGCTGTAATACCAAATGTCGTTGGAGGATACACCATTTTTCGTGGCGCCTACGGCAATCACATTCTTTGCTTCTGCTTGAGCGCTCAGAGTCCCAGATGATGGGCCTGAATTTCCCATTCCATAAAGAATTGTGAAATCTTTGTGAAGCCAAAGAAAATTGTCGATTCGCTGACTTTCCGAAGTGTAGCCGCTACCGCCTCCCCAGCTATTTGTGTGAATTAGGGAGCCAACGTCGTAAGCTGGTTCAAACATTTTGAAAAAATCATCTGGTGGGTAAATGTAGGGATCTGAATCGCTGTCGATATCTTGCATTACTATTCTTGCGACGAAAGCGTGCCCATCGTGTTTGGCAACATCATAAGCGAACAGAGTACCTGCATCACCGGCAACTGTCCCCGCGACATGTGTCCCATGACCGCTCTCGTCACCCAAGGCTCCTCCAGCGTCCTCGGGTACGTAGTACGCTCGTATTTTCCGGTGGTTTATTCCTATGTTCTCGCTGTCCACAAACATCTCGTGGGTGATGCGAATACCGGTGTCGGCGATCGTAATCAGCTGATTCTCTCCATGAAGCCCGTTCTCGTGAACCGGCGCGAAATGATAGATTCCGGACTGGACCACCCATCGAGCGTTTTCGTTGAAAATCTTTGGTTGGGTGTACGGCTCTATCCAAAGAACCTCATCGAGCGAGGCCAAGGCTAATAGATCAGACTTATTGACTCTACCTATCAAAGAATTTTCGATCATAACGACTCTGACGAACACATCACCCCATTTCTGTAGAAGATCTGGGTGAATTTTGTATTGCGGCAGATACGGACCGGCCCATCGAACGTATGAAAGATTTCTGATTTTTTCTAAGGTTGAGAAATCCTTCGTTTTAATAAGAAAAGTGTAGTCTGGGATATACCACAGGATTTCGCACCTTCCGATTTCTTGTAGCTCCTTTTTCCAATCTGGCATAATCGGTCCTTTCATCTGCACCAGAAGGAGATTCGTTTCGCTCCACATTTGAAGTGTGTGAGCATCATGGAGTGGGTCAAAAGAGCCAGATTTAAGGTGTATGAAAATTTTTTCCCTTTGTCCGGTGGAGGTGGGGAGGAGAAAGATAGATAACATCGAAAGTAAAAGCCCAAAAAATATGAACGCCTTAAAAGTTTCTTTAAGCTGACTCATCACTGTTTTCCTACTTTTCCTGAAATAAATACCTCCAAACACGGGTGAATTTTGTTGATCTCTTACCCTTCGGGTAGATTTTCTGGAGAAACAGGGTCTCCGAATTCTTTCATGAGCTCGAGCAATCTCTTTTTCTGCTCCTCAAGAATCACAAATATCTCGGCCGGGGCTTCTGGTTCATTCTTCCAGAATTTCTCGACTCTCTCTGTTTTCTTCAGATTTTCTTTCACACGAATTGAAAACTGCTTGATGTATTCCTCACGAGAATATTCTTTTTTCCGGACTTTACGGAAGAGTTCGACCAGGTCTTCATACCTCGGGATGAGTCCAGTAGGAGCTACAAGTGCTCCAACTTCGTCATGAACCCGGAGCTCCATCCATTTCACCCAGACGTGCTTGTCCAGTCTCTCGTTCAAATATTCGCCAGTCTTCAGATCGCGGAGGAAATAGTTAACTCCAAAAACCAGAGGAACTTTCTTTAGCTTCCTTCCGAATTCTAGATAGTTCCTTATGTACTGGCCGAGCGGAATTGAAAGGAAATCTTGGATGCTCATAACGTTTATCTCAAACTTGGGCTCCTCGATTATCGCGAATGTCGTTTCCGTTTCGAGCCCTGCGCCGTAAACGACTATGCCATGCTCCCAGCTGAAACCCTGCTGGACCGGAACGAAAGCTCTGTAGTCGCGTCCACCAAACATTATTCCGCCAATTTCTACGCCATTCGGATTGTCAAGCTCTGGATCGCAGTTCGGCAGAGCTCTGAGGTTGACAGTATAGCGTGCGTTCGGGTGGGCCGGCGGAATCGGTTTCCCATCTGGCCCTACTTTTCCCTCCCACCACTCACCTGAGAAGTTTATACCGCGTTTTGGGAGCTCACATCCCATTTCAAGCCACCACGGTCTAGCGTCTTTTATCAAAACATTTGAGAAGATTATTTCTCCTGGACTCGTGAGAACTTGATATATCAGAGGATCGCTTTCCGGACTGACTCCTTGGAGAATTCCGAAAATTCCTGCTTCGACATTCACAGCACGACAAACTCCGTCAATGTTCTTTACGTAAGCGATGTCATCCGCAAGAATCGTTTCTCCCGGAAGCATGGCTGTTGATGTTTTTCCACATGCGCTTGGGAATGCTCCAGCGAAATAGGTCTTTCTCCCGTTTGGACCGCGAACTCCCATGATCATGAAGTGCTCGGCAAGCCAGCCTTCCCTGTGGGCTTTGCGAATCGCAAGCCTAAGAGCGAGTTTCTTGAAGCCTACAGAGTTTCCGGCATACTGAGTGTTTACACTGTAGACCGTGTTCGTCACGTAATCGATGTAAATTCTTTTCTTTTCATGATCTATGCTGGTCATCCTTTCGTCCAACCTGCCGGAAGAGTGAAGGGTCTTGAAAACTTCTGCGTTTTCGTCCAGAGCGCAGAAAACGTCATATCCGGAGCGATAGAGAAGGCTAACAGAATGAGCAACGTACCAAGAGTCTGTACATTCCATGCACGGAATAGTGAAGGGGGAGTTCTTCGGACCGAGCGTCAAGAAACGGACAATCATCGTTTTTCCTTTCATCGAGCCTTTCAAGAGTCCGAAGATTTCTGACAATCCTTCGTCCCTGTCGATTTGGTTAAGTCTCGGACTTAGATAATCACCCTTCGGCACCAGGAATTTTGTAGCCTGCCTGTCACGGCCCTGATCAAAATAACCGTCAAAGTGAAATGTGTGCCCGGGAATGCTAAGAGCAGCACATTCCTCTCCACTCGCTATCGCCATATGTTTGATGTACGCGAGGTCGTCTGGTGAGTCGTTGCAGACGAAAATTCTGTCTGGTTCGCAGAGCTCAATCGCCATGGCGATGAACTCATAGACTTGAGGGGATCGTATGGCCGTAAGCTTTTCTAGCTCCTTTTCTGGAGCCTTCCTTGCCACTATTTCGAGATGTCTGTTTATTTCGTTATTTTTTGACATTTTGTTAACACCTCACGGTTGATTTTCGACATTTTTATGCCATAGGATTTAAAAACTTTATCATTACGTTTTATGAAGAAAAATTTCCAAAATGACGAAAAGGTTTTTAAAACTTTTGCTAAAGAATGACTGATGAAAGATAAAAAAGAAGAATAGCGCTCGCTTTTGTGGTGATAGCTTTAATCGCTGTTGTGGCTTTTGTTTTTCTCTCTAGAAAGGAAAAGAAAGAGGAGGGTGGAGGAGGAGCGCCACCTTCATGCGAACTCCCTCCAGAGTATTTCTCCATTAATAGAGTTTACTTCAGCGACATTTCTCCATATGATTTTGAGGTCGTCGTTGAGATCACGAGCGGCGGAAGAGGAGTACGTGTCTGCTCCATCGGGATTGACTATGGAAATGGGATCGGATTTCAGGACAATGTAATCGAGGCGGAGTATACTCCTCCAAAAAATCCTGAAAACTGCAAAATTGTACTCAGAGAAGACATGGCAAAATGGACACTACCTAGCGGTCAACATCCCAAGATTGGACAAACATATCACACAAAGGTTCATTTAACTCTTACAGACAACACATACCTCGTTTGGGAAGGAAACACGGGATATCTGTAGACTTGAAGGAATAAGCCAAAAAAATGTGATCCGGTGGCGAGGAAAGAGAAGTACTGGTGTTTTCTTTTATAAACCTCCTTGTCCAAAACCAAAGCCGGTAGAAAGCATGCAAGAGGAACGTCTGCCGAAGTTTGAGGATTTTGTTGAACCAGATATTCCTATGAATTCGTCGCACACCGTCGGGCTCACAAATAGACTAAAGCGTGACCCGCGAAGCTCCGGTCTCGGATGCTTTGAGCTGATCAACTCCCACGGCAAAGGAAACCGAGAAGAGTTATTGAAAAAAGCGACGGAGCTGGCTATTCTACTGAGAATGAAGCATGGATACACTTTCGATGTGGACATGCTGGTTGACACTCTCCTACATCTTCGGAAGGCCGGCTTCATGGATGGCTTGATAACTGCGTTTTACTTTACCACTCCTCAACCGCTCATTTTGGAATCCGCTGACGTTTACGGCGAACCGCTGAACTATTTGCTTGTTGCGCCAAGAATCGATGAATGAAATTCATTACTCGGTCAGAGATTTGACAATCATAACTTTTTTTCAAGCAATCTCCCTTTTGTTTAGTTGTTCAAAGACTGTGAGATGTATTAAAGAAAACTTGCAATTGGTGCGGAGGGGGGGATTTGAACCCCCGACATTCGGATCTTCAGTCCGACGCTCTCCCAGGCTGAGCTACCTCCGCCAATTTCTTTTCATGCACCATTGCTTAAAATTCTGATGGAAAAAGCTTTTAGGGAAAGCAATAGATCAAAACACGAAAAAATGAAAAAATTTCCGATTGTGGCTGCTGTTCTGCTTGTGATCGTTTTCTCTTTCATGATCTATCTAACAAGGAAACCTGTCAAAAAATTGCCATACACCTTCACCCGGGACTGGCTCAGGAAAGGAAACATTTGGGTTTTCGACCAACCACCACCGGAATATCTTGAGGCGCTGAGAGCAACCGGCACTGCTTTCTCCGTCTACTATTCCGGTTTCAACGAGTATGAGTGGAATTATGTGAAATCTCTACATCACCGTGGCTTTAAAGCCACTGCCAATCTTCCCCTTGGGCAGACTACCATTACCGAAAACGTTGAGCTCAGAGAAAATGTCTGCAAGAGGAACATTCACAACCAGCCAATTCTTCTGCTCGGACTAGAAGGAATTTACAACGCATGTGGGAATAATCCGCTCTGGCGTGATTTTCTCATGAAGAGGATAGCCGAGCTGGCGCAAGGAGATGTGGACGGAATACTTCTCGACGAACCGGGGGATATCGGGGATTGTTTCTGTGACCACTGCATGCGAGCCTTTAACAATTACTTAGCTGAACATTACACGTCCGAAGAATTACAGCGGTTTTTTGGGATAACTGATCTCTCATCTTTCAGCTATCGGGAATATCTGCTGAGAAATGGGGGAACCCAATGGTGGGACGATCCCAATCCAAACCTGCAAATGGCCTATCTAAAATTCAAGTATTCGGAAAGAGTGAACTTCATTCGCAACCTCATTCGGCAAGCCAAAGAGGCCGCGGGCTGGGACATTTCCGTTACGGCCAATGTCTACGAGCTTTCACCGAATCACCAAATTTTCGTTCCCCTCCTCGACTTTGTAATCTACGAGATGCCGATAATCCCGGAAGCCCACCCTGACGTTTCTTATCTTAGATCGACTCCTGGCAAACATTTTGTAACTTATCTTCTGGCCGAAGCTCTAGATCCAGAGAAGCCATTCTCAGCTTTCCCGGATGTCTTTGACTTACTCCACCTCTCCAGAGACTTGGAGAATGAGCAATGGCTGTGGAGATACTGGTTGGCAGAAGCGAGAGCCTGCGGCGCCTCCTTCATGATACCATACAAAGCGTACGTTTATGGAGGGGAAAGTGATTACACGCTGGATGTCGAGGAGGTCTCTCCCTACACGAAATTCTTTGCCGAAAATCCGGAATATTATGAAAACTTGGAAAGAATTGCAACCGTTGGACTACTTTTTGATCTTCACTCCACACTTTTCAATAAGTTTACCTGGCTTACCTACAACGCATGGTCGAGCTTCGAAAACATCGGAATAACCCTCCAAGAAGCCCATGTTCCCTTTGAGGTAATTTACAGAGGAGATGGGGTTTTCGTGCAGAAATCTTGTTCACTTAGCGAATTACGGAGGTATCGGGCGATCATAATACCTAAAGATTACGATCTCGATCAAGACTTCCTGAACATTCTGCAGCAATATTCAGCCAGCGGGGGCATAGTCATAAGACGCGACAACTTGGCTGATGACTCCCAAATAGTTTCAGAGCTGAGAAGACTCGGAATCGATCTCGGGGTGGAAACAAATGCCACAGATGCCCTCTCGCTTATCATTTACCGTAGAGGAGATTCGCTCTTGATCCATATGATAAACTCCAGATACGACCTACAGGCGCGCGATTTTTCGAGTTTAACAAATGTAGAAATAACGCTGACGATTCCAGATGGGGTAACGCTAGATGGGAAACTCCTTAGAGTCGTAAGCCCGGATTCAGATAACATAACTCTGGGCTTCGTGATACAAGATGGAAAGGTGAAGTTCACATTGCCCTATCTTCACTGCTATTCCGTGGCATTCTTCGAGTGAAAAAATTCGATGTCAATGATTATGCCGAATGTTTTTCCGAGAAGTTTTTTAGGGGAAGAACCTACTTGAAACCGATGAAACTCGTCGCTGGAATTGATATTGGAGGAACAAAAGTAAAGTGTGTTGTCGCGGATGAGAAAGGTCGATTTCTGGTTTCTCTGAAAGAGCCAATCGATGTGAGAAGTGAGAGAGCAATCGTCGAACAACTCTTCACGATGATCTCGCAGGCTTGCAAGAAGGCAAAAATCGAAAAACTAGCAGCGGTTGGCATAGCCTCAGCCGGTCCAATGAACTTGGCGAAGGGCGAGCTGATGAAACCAACCAATATACCATTTCCAAGGGTCCCGCTCGTCCGACCTCTAGAGGAAGAGCTGGAGATTCCCGTATGTCTGCTGAACGATTGCTCGGCGGCCGTGCTGGGTGAAGCCATCTTTGGAGCCGGGAAGGGGGAAGAAAACGTCGTGTACGTCGGGATCGGGACGGGAATAGGTGGGGGCGCAATCGTTGACGGTCATCTTCTCTTCGGGAAAGATGGAAACGCGTGCGAAATCGGACATATCGTTGTAGATCCAGCCGGTAGGCTCGAGTGTGGTTGCGGAAAAAGAGGACACTGGGAAGCCTACTGTTCTGGTAAAAATATTCCAAACTTCGTAAGGATGAGGCTTGAGGAGATGGGCGAGAAATCTGACCTATCGGAGCTCGGTTCAAAGGAGATATATCAGAGAGCGAGAAGCGGAGATAAACTCGCTCTCAAACTCGTCATGGAAATAGCGGAGTTAAACGCAGTGGGTCTAGCCGACGTCGTTAACGTGTATGACCCGTCTATTCTCACGCTTGGAGGGAGTGTCGCGCTGAAGGATTCCGACCTTGTCGTCGAGCCCGCGAAGAAGCGGATAGCCAAATATCTGAGAAACAGAAAGCCGAAAGTTGTGACGACACCACTCGGCGAAGATGCTGTCCTCTTCGGAGCAGTTGCGCTGGCCCTTAATCCAGAAGTCTTGCCGAAAAAGTTTAGGCATGCCTCAAGATTCTTGTAAGGTGTCCAAATGATCGAGATTATTTTTATAATTGCCGGATTCCTCTTTGGAATCTTCCTGGCTTCAAAATACTACCAATGGAAGTTTAGAACTATGCTTGAAAGATGGAGAATGGAGTTCGAAGAAAAGTTGAAAGCGGAGATTCTGGAAAGGAGTCGGGCGGTTTTGAAAGGAAAAATAGGAGAACAGCTTGCCCCGCTTCTCCCTGCCTTCAAGCATGAGCCGGCTGATGCACGCTTCATCGGCTCCCCGGTAGACTACATCGTCTTCGAGGGATACAAGGAAGGTGAACCACAAAAAATAATCTTCTTGGACGTAAAAACTGGAAAGAGCCGAGAGCTCACGCCGATCGAAAGAAAGATCAAAAAGCTAATAGATGAAAAAAAGATCGAGTGGGAGACAGTAGAAATCCCTGAAGTTTGAAAGTCACCAGCTTTCTCCAAGAAAATCCACGACGAAACATGCATTGTATGTAGCCTCGATCCCGTTTGCTCTGCAGAACTCAATCGCTCTTTCTGACTCAGATCCTGGTTGCATCCAGACTTTTGTTATGCCAAGTTCTCTGCACTCCTCGACAATCTTCTCCGTCACCCGCGGTGGAACTACCGTTATCACAAGATCCGGCTTGACCGGCAGATCTTTCAGAGAGGAGTAACATTTTTCTCCATCGATTTCGGGATAATTGGGATTTACAGGAAAGACATCGAATCCAAGAGATTTTAGCTTGTTGTAAATTCTCCACCCCCACTTTTCTCTGTTAGGAGAGGCGCCGACCACAGCTATTTTCTTCGGCAGGGTCACAATATCACCTTAAACTCGGAAGATAAAGAAATTCCAGATGCGAGACAAAATTATCCTGACCGCTTTAATAATCACCATTCTGACTCTCACTCTGTTCAAAAATATCCATGCCGAAAGCATGCCTGCTCCCGAGAATCTTGCCGACTATGTCAATCCTTTCATTGGGGTAGGTGAGGACGGAAGGACTTTCCCAGCAGTTTCCCTTCCGTTCGGTTTTACCCAGTGGACTCCACAGTCACCTAAGGAGACCGGAAGAGCAGAGATTCCCTACTGGGGAGAAAACACTATAACTGGGTTCAGAGGATCACATGCCCCGCAGGGTTCCTGGATGCTCGACTACGGATGTCTGACAATCCAGCCACAAGCCGGATCTCTGAAGCTCACACCCGCCCAGAGAGAGGTCAGAATGGAAAACGTTGAAGCGCATCCGGACTACTGGTCATGCATCCTGATAGATCAGTTCGGAATAAAAGTTGAGATAACAGCGACGATGCATTGTGCTATTTTTAGGCTGACTTATCTCGGATCAGGAGCAGCGTACGTTCTGGTGGACGCACATGCGGGCGGACAAACCTTTGTTATTCATGAGAACTCCGAGATTCTCGTACATAATGTGCAACACGGGTATGGTAGCTCGATCGAGGGTTTTCATGTCGTCCGATTCGAAAAACCCTTCCTGCAGTCTTCGGCGGCTTCTGGAGAGCTCGCCCACGCAGACTATGCAGTGCAGTCCGGCGATGTGATACTCCTGAAGGTCGGAACGTCTTTCATAAGCTATGAACAGGCGAGAATGAACTTGGCCCTAGAAATCCCCGGCTGGGACTTTGAAAACGTGAGGAGGACCGCGAGAGAAATCTGGAATAAAGAACTAGGACGCATAGAAGTGGAAAGCGAAAACCAAGAGGACCTCGTGAAGTTTTACACGGCTCTCTATCACTGCCTGCTGGAACCGAGCCAGCTTTCCGAGTATGGAAAATACTACAGTGCCTTCGACAACAAAATCCACGAGTGTGCGTGGGGAGAATACTACAACGATTTTTCGCTCTGGGACACGTTTCGGGCCGAACATTCCCTCCTGATACTTCTCAAACCAAGGGAAGCGGAAGATATGTGCCAGTCGCTTACCAGAATGGGGGTCGAAGGTGGGTGGATTCCGAAGTGGCCCAACCCAGGATATTCTGGAATAATGATTGCGACGCATGCTGATTCCGTCATTGCCGAAACATACCTGAAAGGACTTGTTCGATTTGATGCCGAAACTGCATATATGTTATGCTACAAACACGCAACGCGTCCGGGGCCGTCGTTCTTCGAGGCGAGAGAGGGAGTCGAATATTACACAGAACTGGGATATGTGCCGGCCAACGTCATGGGGGAAGCCACCTCGATCACAATTGAGTCCTCGTACGACGATTATGCGCTGGCAATGTTTGCACTGGCTCTCGGAAGGGAAAACGAACACAGATACTTCCTCGAGAGATCCAGATACTGGAGGAACGTTTACGATCCAAATGCACCGGGTGAACCCGGAAATCCTTACAGAGGATACGTACGTGGCAGAAATCTAGATGGATCTTGGACGAATCCTACAGATTTTTCTCCAACTCAGTGGTATTCCTACATCACTGAAGGAACGCCATTTCAGTACACTTGGCATGTGATGCACGATGTGAAGGGTTTGATAGACGCGATGGGCGGCAGAGACATCTTTAACGCAAAACTCGATTGGTTCTTTGATCACTCAGTGTGGAGGAAGGGGAACGACTGGTCAAGCTACTACTGGCACGGAAATGAGCCCTGTCAACATGTAGCTTACCTTTACAACTGGTCGGGTAAACCTTGGAGGACACAAGAACTTGTCAGAAAAATCATGGAGACCAGATACTGGACGATAACTGGAAAGATAGGGGGACTCTGTGGCAATGAGGATTGCGGTCAAACATCTGCCTGGTTTGTTTTCTCGGCGATGGGATTTTATCCGGTCTGCCCAGTCGGTCTTCACTACGAAATCGGTAGTCCCCTCTTTAAAAAAATCATCGTCCATCTGCCCGATTATCATTACGGCGGAAGAGATTTCACAATAATCGCTCATAACAATTCAAAAGAGAACGTTTATATTCAGTCGGCCAAACTAAACGGAAAACCGCTTAACAGACCTTGGCTTTGGCACTGGGAAATAGCCGCCGGCGGAACGCTTGAGCTCTGGATGGGTCCTCAACCGAACTATGAATGGGGGGTCAATCCAGACGACATGCCTCCCTCTGGAGAGTATATTCCATGGACTCCTTTAGAATGTAAGAGTTTGGAGGCGCCTGAAAAAGTAGAAATCGGGAAAAATTTCCAAGCGACAATCAGAGTGAGAAATCCGCTTCCGGCGACCGTTGTCGGATACATCGTTGTAAAAATAGATAACGAAAACATGCTGAAACCTGTGATTGTAAGAGGAGAGGAAAATCTCGTAGTTTTTGACTGTCTGTTCTACCGGGCGGGCGAACATGTTATCTCCGTCGAAAATCATTACGTAATAGTTAGAGCTGAGCCTTCCCCCACTATTTTGAGATTCCCTCCATGGAGAAATATAACTAAAGGACTTGTGGAGGAAAATAGTTCTCTGAAAATCGAGCCTATTCCGTCACAAATTGTCCGAGATTTGTCGGGGAACGGGAACAATGGAGTATTAGGGATCTCTTCGAACGCAGAACATGAGGATCCGCTAATAGTCAAAGATGGAACGAACTGGGTTTTCGAGTTCAATGGTGTAAACGATATTATAACCGTGCCGTCTTCCTCTTCTCTAAACTTGGGTTCTGAGTTCACGATCTCGGCATGGATATACTACGTGCACACGCCGGGGATTCACAGAATCATCAGTAAGTGGGGTGCGAACTACAGCCAGAAATCCTACCAGCTTTGGATTGCCGGGAGCGGATGGGGAGGACCCAAGGATGAAGTTATCTTGGAAACCCGAGATGGCGGAGTGGTGAACACCGGATACGTGATGCCAAGTGAAGAGTGGCATCTGCTGACATGGGTTCACTCAAGAAGTGATGGATTCGACAGACTATTTGTCGACGCCCAGCTGGTTTTCGAGAGAAGCGTAATCGCTGATCCAAGCCCCTCCGATCAATCGCTCGGCCTAGCAGGACAAACAGGAATCGAGCAATCGCGGCGCTTCAACTTCAGGGGCAGGATGGATGACATAAGAATTTACCGCAGGGCTCTGAATTCTCAAGAAATCCAAACTTTATTCTTGGGCGGACTAGTGGAAGACCAAGCGCTTGTTGCCAGGTGGGACGCGGACGATCCCGCCTGCTTCGCAGGTGGTTCCGAAAGCTGGAATTCTGGATGGTTCGAGTTCGGATTTCCTGTCAAACTCATCTCGGTAGAATACGGGGTTGTTCGATCAATTGATGAAAATGTATACCTCACGCTATTATTGGATAACCAGTATGCGGTCGGGGTCTTCGGACCCATTTCTCTCGAAGGAGACAGAAAGATCTGGGTGGAAAACATCATCACAGAGAAGCTGTCTATAATCCTCGAACTTCAGACATCAAATTCGATACATTCGCCTAAAGTTAGAAATTTCTCCTTGGCAATGGAACCAGCTGAAGCTGCCCGCTTCATTTTCGAGAATCTAAACGTAGAACCACATGAGGTTCTTCCAGGAGAACCTGTGACGATTTTCGTTGACATCAAAAATGTTGGAGATCTCGCCGGCACTTGCAGGATTGAACTTCTGATCGACAACGATGTTATCGACAATATCGACATCACACTGCAGCCAGGAGAAGCTAGAAGGGTGTATTTTACTAAGAGCCTAACGACGCCCGGGAAGCATACGGTTACCATCGGGGGGCTGAGTGTAGAATTCAATGTAGTCTCCCTTGAGACGAAATTCATCATTCTCGGATTGAATGTTTCAAAAGAGAGGGTGAAGAAAGGCGAAAAGCTTGAAGTGATCGTGGTTGTCAAAAATTCTGGTAACACTTCTGGCACTTACGAAGTTATTCTGAAAGTGGATGGTGTGCAGGTTGAAAATATGCTTGTCTCGCTCGGCCCTTCCGAAAACATTGAAATCAGTTTTCGGATTCGAATTTACAAAGCTGGAAAACATGTCGTTTCTGTCGATAATCTGGCCGAAGAGATTAACGTGTACGAGGAAAAAGATCTGACCTCAATAGTCGTGGGGGTTGCTGCAGCGCTTCTCGCAATCGCACTGGGCTTAAAGTTCTTTTTCCGCTAGCAACCTGAATTTGAAAACATAACGTCCGTCCTTTCGTATGCGCCAGGCGTCGACCAATCTGAAAAATCCATGATATTTCCAGATTCCCGGGGCGATCTTCTCATAAACTTTTACCCGCTCTGCTTTTCTTTTACCCAATTTAAAGGCCTTCACGGCCTCAAAGAAAAGACCGTTCTGCGTCAGCTTTCTGGATTTCGTCGTATACGGTTGGTCGATGCTCTTTGGGTCTGGACATCCTTTTCTCCTGAAGGCATTATGACCTTCATAAATGAGAATCTTGCCCGCTTCTTCCCAAAAATCCTCATAGGGTGCATCTGATGAAGTATTCATCAAGATCACGCTGTAGTTTTTCTTCAACCGATAGTACATTCCACGGCGCAATCTTTTGCCTTCACGGCTACACATTTCTTGATAGGATATCTGCACAATTCTTGGATGTATTTTAGATTGTTTAAATCGATTTATGATGCAGAATACGCAGGAGTGGTATTTCCTCCATTTGATTTCGACCTACCATCTCCCAGATGATTCCTCTAGGCTTTGGATGTTTTTTCTCGGTCTCGATTAGGCGTTCGGGTGTGGCGATGATATCGACCGGAACATCGTGAGGCTCAACCGGTACGCTCTCCACGATCTGCAGCTCGTGGACGGTTGTGGCAACTGGCGTGCTTTCTTCGGCAGCTCCACATTCCCTCAGAATTGCAAACTCTAGATCTCCGAATCCCCCTCCTTTCCCGATTCTCCCACCACTCAAATCTACAGCAACTGAACCTTCCACAATGAGGTCCACTTTCAGATCCCATGGCATTATCTCCCTTCCGAATTTCATCGCTCCGCCTATCGTTGCGGCCTCGCGCGGATTTACGGCTCCGGAAACCTCGATAAAACCTATGCGCAATCTGGGGGAAGCCATCACAAGTCTTTTTCCGTCTATCAGCACGGCTTGCCTAACCGGAAGTTGTGGAGAATCTGGACTGACCAAGACGACCTCTGCACATCGGTACTGTCTTGATGAGCAAAGCCGTTCAGCGGCTTTCTCACTCCCGATGAAGTTAGGAATCCTGCCCTCCACCGGTTTCGGGAATCTCGCAACCCCGGTCTCTTCGAGAATCCTCCAGATTTTCCTTCGGATTTCCATCTTCTGAGACCTCATCCTATAATACTCGACGCAAATGGAGTTTTGTTTAATTAAACCAAAAGGTATAAATAAAGGTATTATACCAAAAAGTATACTGATGGGTATAAAACCTGCGGAGGAGCTGGGAAACCCGTTCTCGTACGGGAAAGCGGTGAGTGGAAAGCAATTCATCAACCGTGAGAAAGAACTCGAAGAACTGAAAGCCCACGTGAAATCTGGAAAGAGCGTGATAATCTATTCCTCCCGCGGCATGGGGAAAACCTCTCTGCTTAAAGAGTTCTTCAGAAGACTGAACAAACCGTACGTTCCGATCTTGATTGACATGTTCGGAACCCCGAGCAGAGAGATCTTGGCCAGAACGCTTGTAGAGAATGTTGCGAATTCCGTGTATGGAACTCTTGAAAAAATAAGGAAATCTCTGGGCGATTTTCTCCGAAGAACGAAGATAGACATGGTTCTCACTCCGGACGGTAAAATCAGGTTTGAATTCTCCAGGACACCCGTGCAGGAAGATATCAGCGAGGTTTTGGATCTGCCTGAGAGAGTTGCTGAGAAGCATGGACTGCAAATCATCTTGGCCTTTGACGAATTTCAGGAGATAAGAAATTTAGACGGTGAAGAAATGGAAAAACTCATGAGGTCGAGATTCCAGCACCATAAGAATGTAGTTTACATCTTTACTGGAAGCAGAAGACATCTCTTGGATGAAATATTCAGCGAAGAACGCAGGGCCTTCTACAGATTCGGCAGACCCATGGAACTGGGACCAATTCCGCGAGATGAGTTTTCACGTTACATAACCGACTGCTTTGAGAGAACTGGTGGGAGAATAAGCGGGGAAGCGGTTGAGCGTATACTCGAGATAACAGGATGTCATCCGTCCTTCACTCAGCAGCTTTGCTATGAACTCTGGTTTATGTCGAGAACGGTCGAGGAAAAATCGACCGTGGAGAAAGCCGTCGAAAACATAATTTTCCACGAGAGGATTCACTACTTGCAAATTTGGGAAAATCTGACGTACTTGCAGCGCAGACTTCTGGAAGGTCTCGCAAAGGAAGAGATCGGACCATACTCAATGGAGTTTATCTCGAAGTACGGCTTGAGATCACCCGCCCATGTGAGGAAAGCCCTCAAGTTGCTCGAAAAGCGCGGTCTCGTCGAGAAAAACAAGATCTCGGACATTTTCTTTAGGGAATGGATCAAAAGAGGCATGCCATGAAAACGTGCTTTCACTCTCGGGATTTAATGTATCATTGTAATAATTTAAAAATCCAGTTTTTTTGAAGAGAGCATGCTGACGAAGTATGCGGCAACTGTCAAAAACCTCAGAGGGGTCCTCCTTTTCTTTGAGCAAGAGGATGCGGCCAGCAGCATCGAGTGGTTGATGAAACATTTCCGCTATCGGAATCTTGGAATTCCACCGAGTCTCGGAGAAAAAATCGAAATCAAAAAGCCTTTTGTCGAGCTCATCTATCCGAGCGGAGAACTCAAAAAACTCGTTGAGCTTCTGACAAACATGAGAATCGAAAGAAACGCAGCGGAAGCAGTTGTGCTCGCCTCGGCTTATATCAGTCCCATTTTTGCCCTTGATGAGAAATCTGTGCGTTTTCTTAGACCTCTCGAGGCAGGAAGCGTGCGGACGTCGAAAAAACTAACGAACAGAGATATGAAGCTTCATCTGCGGATTGCTGACTACACGGTGCTAGACTTCTACAGCTGGAGTGTGGAGAACTCGGAAAGATTTTGGACATGCCATGAGGTCGAAAAGCTGTTGAATGAAAGAAAGAAGAAAATTGAAAAGGATGCGAAAAGGTACTGGAGAATCAGCGGAGAAGGGAAGAAATTTCTCATGTATCTCGACTCCCTGCAGTTCATATGTGAGAGGAAAGGTCTGGAGAAATTAAGAAAGCTTGATCCCTCTTGGGCTTCAGCGGGGCTCGCTATTGGAGCAGCCATTTGTACTCCTAAAGAGTTTATCCACGAATGACCTGTATCACCCATCATCAATTCGATCATTTCTGAACGATGTCCCTCGCGATGAGATCTCTGTACTGCTCTGCTTCCCTGATTAGGCGATGCCTGCCGTTGCTGACGAGAACAATGGGTGGTCTCGGTCTCATGTTGTACTGGTGGGATAAGCTGGTTGTGTAAGCGCCCGCACAGAAAACGGCAAGAATATCACCCTCCTCGACCGGAGGGAGTCTGACGTTCCGACCGATGACGTCACCACCGAAGCAGAGAGGACCAGCGATGTTCACCCTTTCCTTCGGTTTCATTACAGCTTTGTTTGCGAGAATCATTTTGAACCTGTACACGCCCATAGCTGCTCTGAGAAGAATGTTCGATCCTCCGTCGACAATCACCCATTTGCTCCCGTCGGGCGTTCTCTTCACGACACCAACTTTGAGAAGACAGACGCCTGCGTCGGCTAGAATATATCGCCCGGGCTCGAAGATGAGAAGAGGCTCGCTCAACCCGTACTTTTTCACGTTCGATTTCACGGCTGAGATGACCGCTTCTGCATATTCTTCAGCCGTTGGTGGATGCTCTCCCTCGTACTCCACGCCGAGACCTCCACCGAGATCAACCAGCCCAAGCTTGATTCCGCTTTTGCTCAGATCCGCTAGAAGACGGAAAATTCTGTTTATCGCGAAAACAAAAGGTCGCGTAGAGGTGATTTGAGAACCAATGTGCATGTGTACCCCTTTGAGAGAGATGTGTTTCGATCCGGCCGCTCGCTCGAAAGCCTTCCTCGCCTCTGGAATGTGGATCCCGAAATGGCTGTACTCCGCTCCCGTTACGAGATCCCTGTGCGTCCGGACTTTCACACCCGGATTAACCCTTATGCAGATGTTGGCGAGCCTGTTAAGCCGTTTGGAGATTTTCTCAAGCTTCTCAAGTTCGGAGAGAGAATCCACGTTTATTAGAATCCCTTTCTTCACTGCCAGCTCTAGTTCCTCCTGGCTCTTGTTCGCACCGTTGAAGACGATATCCTCCGGCTTAGCACCAATCCTGAGCGCGCTTAGGAGTTCATACTCAGAGACTACCTCAAAACCGGCTCCTTCTTCCTTGAGGATTTTGAGAATGGCTAAAGAGGGATTTGCCTTCACCGCGTAGCAGACCTTAACCTTCTCGTACCTTTTCTTCAGGGCGCCTAGAAACTCCCTGAAGCGTTTTCTAACACGCTGCTCGTTTATAACGAAGAGGGGGGTTCCATATTTTTCTGCGAGTTCGAGAGCGTCGACTCCGCCGATTTTGAGATAACCGTCCTCCCCGCATTCAAGATGATTTCTGATCGTCCAGCTCATTCATGAACATTCCGCGTGAAGTTTAATCAGGTTTTCGAAATCTCCGGAGTTTTCAATTTAGACTAATGTCTCTGCCAAATTTTTGCTTTTCTTGTCTTCCGAAAGTGGTGCGGGGG
>Ga0105162_1000256_pt1 | contig 36501 bp, 30 predicted proteins | sample JNZ201metaG_FD_81532 | JGI IMG/M metagenome (GOLD analysis project Ga0105162, IMG submission 81532) | Hot spring microbial communities from Jinze hot spring, China to study Microbial Dark Matter (Phase II) - JNZ 20120812A | ecosystem: Environmental > Aquatic > Thermal springs > Hot (42-90C) >...
ATTATTCTGATATTTTTTTCATGAAGTTTTTGATAAAGTATATGATTTTGCGTTTCAATTTTCCTCCGAGAAATCTAAGGTAGTGAATATAAAAATATGCATTTGCGATTGATGGCGGGAGTATGGAGAGCTTAACCTGTGCATATAATGCCTCCTTTAGCCCGAGCTTACCTTTTTTCTTGCTCACTCCTTCCCTAACAATGCATACTACTTTATCTACAAATTCTGCTTTGAGTTTTTCTTTTTTTCTGAGAAGCAGTTCATAATCTCCTGCGATTTTATATTCAGTGTTAAAAAGTCCGACTTCGTCAAATAGGTTTCTGTTGTGAAGAGAAGCGGGATGAGCTGTTGTCATTTTAAACCTGAACTCTTTCCAATCCCACCTTTTCCCGAAGATTTTTTCATATTTTTCACCTTCATAGATTATTTTCACTTTTGCTGAACAATAGTCAGGTTCAATTCCTCTTTCTCTTTCAAATTGAATGCTATGCCTTATGAGTGTCTCTATTGCATCTTGTACCATTATATCATCTGATCCCAAGAACACTATCCATTTTCCGAAAGATAAAATCACTCCTTTATTGAAAGCGTCGTAGATTCCTCTATCTCTTTCGCTTACCCAGTAATCTATACTATCTTCATATTTTTTTATTATTTCTAATGTTCTGTCTGTGCTTCCACCGTCAATGACTATGAACTCCAGATTCGGATAAGATTGTGCTACTACGCTTTTTATGGTTTCCTCAATTGTTTTTTCTGAATTTAAAGATGCGGTTATTACGGAGACAAGAGGGAATTTATCTGAAAAAAAATTTCTCTCTCTGCAAAATCTCTCAATTTTTTCTTGAATTTCCCCTGGGGCTTGCTTTAGCGGATTTATATATTGATCGCATATATACCAGGTGTTTTCTACTTTTTTGTAGTTGTGTTTAAAAAGTCCTTTTTTTCTCATTCCACCTTCGCCTTTTCTTCCTTCCGATTGGGGAAGGAAGATTTTTGGTTTTATGCGTTTTGATTCGTCTAATACGGGTTTTTCGCTCGTTATTATTTTCATAATCGGATTTTTTGCGATGAATAAAAGATAAAGCAGAAAAAATACAGTTATTGAGTAAGATGAATTTTATTTTTATTTATGGGCGGTTTGGTGGTATCATTTGCGAATCAAAAGGGTGGAGTAGGCAAAACAACTCTTGCGATAAACCTTGGAAGTGCGCTTGCGATGAGCGATTTCAAAGTTCTTATAGTAGATTTTGACCCGCAAGCTCATATCACAGTTGGACTTGAAGTATCTCCCGAAGAAAAAGGCACAATATACCATGCCATTTTGGGAGAGAAAGATATAAAAGATATTATCTTTCCTACAAAGGTTGAGAACTTATTTGTTGTTCCAGCAGATGAAGACCTTGCCGGATTTGAAGCTGAGTTCTTTGACAAAAGCGAAAACCAGTTCATCTTGAAAAAGGAGATAGATAAAATAAGGGATAGATTTGATTTTATATTTATAGATTGTCCTCCATCAATAGGTATTTACACTATAAATGCTCTGTGCGCATCAGATTATGTTATCATTCCTGTTCTTGCTGATTTTTTCTCTCTTGAAGGATTTTCAAAATTTTTCAAAGCAGTTGAAGAAATAAGAGATGGACTGAATCCATCGCTGGAAATCTTAGGCATAGTGATAAATATGTATGACAAAAGGGCAAGGCTGACACGAGAAGTTGAGGAAGAATTTTTGAAGTATTTTCCGGGTAAGGTTTTTAGCGTTAGGATACCGAAGAATGTGAAAATAGCCGAAGCGCCGAGCTTTGGACTGCCTGTCCTACTATATAAACCATCATCTCCGGGATCAGACGCATTTTCATCTCTGGCAGAAGAATTTTTAGAAAGAATAAAACAGTATAAAGAAGAAAAAGAATCCGCTTCAAAAAACTGATCAGAAGTCCTCCCCAAAAGATTTGCTATATTACCTCGTTTTAAGTTTTCTTTCAAGAAGCTTTATTATTCTTGAAATCTCTTTTTTGTTTATCTTTGTGAACTCAAATCCTGCTTTATACTTTCCGTGAGAATCAAGAGAGTAGTGCTTTAGCTTCGCCTTACCCTCTAAACTATATTTACCCCCCTTATGTTCTATATTTAACCTGAAATCTATTTCTTCTTCTATCAGCGGGAGAAAATACTCTATCATTCTATCTTTTATCTGCATTAGAGCAGAAAATCCTCCTAAACTCAGGTCAACGAGGGAACAGAAGAACGCATAGCCTGTTGCTCTTTTTATCAAAACTTCGCTTTTTGAATCAACTTTTAATCTGTGGAACCTTCTTCTCTCACAAAGAAAAATATGCTCTGGCTTTTCAATAACAAATATATATGGTTTTGTATCGTCTATTTTTTCAAGGATTTTTGATTTAAAAGCTATCAGTCCTCTTTGAGAAAGTGTCCTTATTTCATATTTTTTCCCGGGGGTTAAGGAGTTATTCATTCTTATGATGATATTTTGACCTTTTGTACCAACGATAAAGCCCGTTGAGTAATCTTTATCTTTATCACCCTTTATCTCAAACTCTGTTATGTTTTGAGCTATCTCTTCTATAAGCTCGTTTATTTTGCCACCTACCTTTATTTTCTGATCAAATTCTCTTATAGGGATCTCAAAATAAGCCATATCTACATTTTAGTATTTTAATAATTTTTTGATTTTTGTTGTATTAAGAAAGGGTTGAGGGAACTTCAAAAGACATAGTTTGCCTCTTCCCGTGTTATCTCTCCTTTTGCGATTTTCTCGCTTATTCTGTCTTCAAGGAGTTTAAAACCAATGTCTCTGAAAATTTTTCTTATATCACTTTCAGTAAGTTTATTGATTTTTCTCAACTCTGATTTTAGATCGTCTGAAAATTCTACGATTTCAAAGATCGCTTTTCTCCCCGAAAATCCGTTTTTGCAGTTTTGACACGATTTACCTTTGCAATTTTGACAGATAACTCTGACCAACCTCTGGGAGATTCCGACCCGCAGAGCAGAAAAAAGTATATATTCTGGAATTCCCATATCTATTATTCTTATTATTGATGATGCGACATCTTTCGCGTGGACTGTTGATAATACAAGATGCCCTGTGAGAGATGATTTTATAGCTATATCTGCTGATTCAAAATCTCTCATCTCTCCTAAAAAGATAACATCAGGGTCCTGACGCAAAATGTGCTTTAGAACTTTCGGAAATGTCAAACCTATTTCTTCATTTATCTGAATTTGATTTACCCCTTCAACAAAGTACTCAACGGGATCTTCAATTGAAAAAACGTTGAGCTCATCTCTATTTATTTCGAGAAGCATGGAGTATATGGTGGTTGTTTTGCCTGAACCAGTTGGACCAGAAACAAATATAAAGCCACTTTGTTTGTTGAGATTTCTTCTTATTATATCTATCTCTTCTTTGGTTAATCCTATTTTTTCAAGGTTGAAATCAAAGCTTTTTTTGAGTATTCGGAGTGCGGTTTTTTCTCCATCAACTGTTGGAACTATTGATACTCTTATATCATATTCTCTGTGTGAGAACCTTCCATCCTGAGGCAATCTTTTTTCAGAGATGTCAAGCTGTGAGATAACCTTTATTCTGTTTGTGATAAGCTGGAATGTGAGTGGAGAGATTTGAGCAAATTTCTCTAATCTTCCGTTTACTCTGAACTTTATTATTCCTGAATTTTTGAGGGGTATAAAATGTATATCTGTTGCTCCGAGTTCAATTGCCTTTTCAACTATTGAATCGAGATACTCCTCTATTCCTCCTTCTTTTGCTGAACTGATTTGGCTTGAAAATTTCTTCACAAGTGAGGGAGAAATTACGAAAACTTCAATCTTTTCTATACCTGAAATTTCGGATATTTTTTTCAGTGGCAGGTCAAAGGGTTCCGGTGAAGCTACCACAAGCTTGCTGTCAATAAATTTAACCGGTATGAAAAAGTTTTTTTCCAGAATGCTTTTTGGGAAAAGGTTGAGAAGCGATGTATCTATATCTTTTTCATCGCTCACTACTCCAAATCCGAAAGTTCTTTTCATCCACTCACAGAACGACTCATCTCCAAATATACCTTTTTCTATCAAAATTTCAGATATTCTCTTTGACGGGTTTTTTAAAATCTCGTTCCTTATATCCTCTGCCATTTTTCCAGATATTATACCATCTTTCTGAAGGTATTTCAAAATTATGTCCATAAATATGTATAATAGAAATAATAATTCCAAAGCTATCTTAATTCTATCTTGTTGAGATATTGTGATATTAGGGATAGGATATGGTTTGAATTTGCGGACCGCGAGAGCTGGAGAATACATCCTGGAGAATTTGAAAATATTTTCACGCCATTTTTTATATCCTGCTCGAAGTTACCGAGTGTTTTTCTGAGAAGTTCATCAGACATTGACCAGTTTTTGAAGAACATTGAACCACCAAACCCACAACAGTAAAAATCTGTCTCTTTCACTTCAAATCCGAGTTTTCTGAGTTTTTCTCCCATACTTGATTCGCTGTGACATGGTTTATGTAATATAATTTCATCACCATCTGAAAGCTTTACATCTTTCAGCTTATCAACAATTTTGTTCAGAATAAAATCTGATACCTCTTTTACTTCTACTTCGTGACCAAACTCTTTTTCTAATTCGTCTTTCATAAAGTTTTTTATTATCCATGTGCACGTTGGACCATTTACCAGAATTTTTTTCAATTCTGCTCCACCGGTATCTTTTTTCAGCTTGCTGACGAATTTTTTCGTCCTCTTTTTGAAGGAGTTTATATCTCCTGAAAAGAGTATAGGAGCCGAACAGCAGGAAAAGCTTTTTGGAGAAGTCATAAAATTCACTCCTAATTTTTTCAAGAGCATTTCAGTTTTTTTTGCTGTTGCTCTGAATATTGTGTATCCAAAGCAGGAAGGAAAAAAAAGGATTTTCTCAGAATTTTCAGAGACATCTGTAAATTTTTCTTGAAATTTGCCGGAAAACTCATTATCTTCTGGCGGTTTAGCTTTTCTCATTCTGGAGATGATTTTGAAGGATAAAGAGAAAAAGATTTTACTGCTTGTTGTGATTTTTGCCATCAGTGTTTCTACCTTGCCGAACAAAGTTTTGTTTTTTGTCCTTACGAAAGTAAGATACGGTTTCAGTTCAAGAGGGCAGGTTCTCTCACACTCTGTGCATTTTGAACATGTATCAAGGTCTCTGTAAAAATCAAGAGTTTCTTTTATATCAAGGTTTTCTTTCAAGATTTTGTATGATATGATAAGGCGACCTCGTGGTGAGAACCTTTCATCTCTTGTAGCAAGATAAGTCGGACAGGTAGATTTGCAGTATCCACATTTCACACATACCGATGGGTCAAAGATTACCTCGTTGAAATCTTTTATACTCTCCATTTTTATTCGTGAAAATTTTTCTGTTCAGAGTTTTTTATTTTATGACAGTTTTTGCTCCAGATTTTATCAATTTTGAATTATTTCTTTCTGTTCAGGAGATTTTCTTCTTCCTTTACCTTTTTCTTTGTGTGGAATTTTTTGATTTTCTTCCTGTATCTCTTTTTCAAGTTTGCTTAATTTTTCCTGAATTCTCATTCTGTCATATCCTTTGGGTTTTTTATTCATTGCGGTTTTGTACATCTCAAATGCTTTTTCAATTTGATTTTTAGCAAGGAGTATATCTCCCATGTGTTCAAGAATAACCGGGTCATCACTTTTCAGCTCATAAGATCTTTTTATAAGTTCTTCCGCTTTTTCGAGATTTCCTTCTACGAAATAGCACCATCCGAAGGTATCTATAATATAGGGGTCGTTAGGTTTTTTTGCCATTGCTTCTTCTGCAAGTTTTTTAGCTTCCTGAATTTTTTGCCTCTCTTCATCTGATATAGAACTGTTTTTCTCTTTTGATTCTCTCACAACTTCACATATTGAGTAAGCTTTGAGGTTAAGATAATTTGGATTTTTCGGGTCAATATTCAAAAGTTCTTCTGCAACCTTCAAAGCTTCATCAAGCTTTCCTGATTCGTAAAGAAGTATTGATTTAGCGTAGAGGAGTTCTTTGTTGTCTTTGAACCTATTTTGAGATTCTGTAATAAATCGTATAGCTGATTCATAATCTTCTATCTCTCTCATGGCAAATGCTATGGAATATGCTATTTCTGGGGAGAAAACCTTCTGGGTTATACTTACTCCAAAATCAATTGCCTTTTTTGGGGAAAGCTCTTTTAGAGAATCTATTTTGCCTGCGATTGCGTTATCGTATAGGGAAGATGTCTCATCTATTTTTTCAAATTCTTTTATTGATTCTTCGTATTTTTTCATCTCGTTCAGGGCATAAGCTTTGAGTAATATCGCTACTTCTTTCTGCTGTCCGATAAGTTCTCTTTCTATACTGTTTATAAGTGAGACCGTTTCTTCATACTTTCCTGCCTTGAAAAGGACTCTTGCAAAATCTATCATCACCTCTGGTTCTGAAATGCTCTTTGTGATTTGTTCCATATAGCTTATCGCTTTTTCTTTTTCCCCTAGGTCAAGGAGCAAATCAACCAGTTTCCTCTTCAGAGATAGAGAATCTTCATATTGGATATATTCTTCAATTATATTTTTGGCTTTTTGGAGTTCGCCTTTTTCTTTGTAGGTTTCCACAAGTTCGGAGATAAGCTGTTCATTGTAAAAACCAAGAGATAGAGCTTTTTCAAATTGTTGGGCAGCAAGGTCATTTTCTCCCTTAAATTTCAGAAGATTGCCGTATATTATGAAACCGTCTGGGTCTGTGGAATTAGCTTCTGTATATGTTTTCGCTTTTGATATAGCCTTATCTATTGCTCCTCTTCTCATAAGTTCAATTATTAGCGTTCTGAAAATCATCTCATTTGAAGGAAACTTTTCATTTGCTTCCTCTATAACTTGCAGAGCTTTCTCTCTCTCTCCAAACTGCATGTATAAGGAGTATAGTTTTTCAAAATCTTTCTCATCTTTTGCTTTTTTCTCTGCCTTCTCCGCATATGCTAACGCTTCGGATTTTTTGTTCAATCTGTATTTCAGGTTAGCCAGGTCAAAGTATGGCTGAAATCCAATTTCTTTGCCTTCTTTCTCAGAAACTTTAACGAGAAGCTCTAACTTTTCTTCTGCTTCTGGTAATCTTCCCCTTTTCAAGTCATATATCGCCTGAAAGTACAGAGATTCCTCATCTGGAGCTGATACTTTATCTTTGATGTAGAACTTCGGTTTTTTCGCACAACCTGATCCGAGAATTAAAAAAAGAATAACTGCATTTGCTGTAAAAAAAAGTATTTTTTTGTTTATTCTGATTTTTTTCACTTCTGCCATGATAATAAATTTAAGGTTATCAACAAATTTTTTGAATACTCTTTTGCCACTTATTTTTATGGAGTTGAAATCAGAAAAAAAGATGAAGTTGAAGGTAAAGGTTGTTGGGAGGGAAAGAGAGGTTGATTACTTTCCGGGAATGAGTGTAAAAGATTTGATTTCATCTCTTGGTCTGACTCCCGATATTTGTATTGTGGTGAAAAACGGGCAAGTAGTGACCGAAGACGAGAAAATAGACATTTCAGATGATATAAAGGTCATCACTGCTATATCAGGCGGTTGAAATCGTTTCTCTCACTTTAAAAATTATCTCATCCGATTTGTAAAATATATTGAGAAAAGGAGCGGAAAATCGATATTTTTTGTTTTAAATTTTTAATTATTTAATTTATTTAATTATTGAATTTTATTTGCTTTTTGTAAAAGTTTTATCTATTAAAATTAAGAATGTAAAATTTTAGTTAGTTTAGCTAACAATTTAGGAGGAGAATTAAGATGCTTTCAAAAACCGATGATTTTGACATAAAAAACCTTGTGTTTTATATAAAAAGAGGGAGAAAACTATTTATTGCGGTATTCCTTCTTTTCTCTCTTGCGACTATCTCTTTTCAACTTCTTATGCTATCCGGGAAGGGTAAGGAAGCAATTTCCTATAATGCAAGCGTGAAAATAAACTTTGGAAATTTCTCGTATCTACCAATTATAATGCAAAAACTCGGAGTTGATGTGAATGAGATAAAGCCAGACCTTGACCTTGAAGCAAAGATAATAAAATCGGACCAGGTAATAGGTCAGGCATATGAACTTTTGCGCGGGAAAATAAACTACGAAAAAAGATGGTTCATAGAAAATGTGAAAAAATCTATCTCTATAACAAAGCTTGATGAAAGAAAAGATAAAGAGAACGCCATTGTACTTACAATTAGCTGGACTAAAAAGAACGAAGCGGTTATGATAGTGAACGCAATTGCAGACGCTTACTATGAATTTTCACAAAAACGTTTCAAAGATGAAGTAACCAGAGCTTTATCTATGGTAGAAGTTGCTTTGTCTTCACTTGAATCAATTCTTTCGCAAGCGTATCTTGATTTCGCTACATTCTCGTCTCAAACAGGAATAATAGATGCCAAGTACCAGATAAAACTCATATTTGACTCACTTCAAAATCTTAAAGATAAGCTGAGGGAGGTTGAGGTAAAAATCGGTGTTTTGCAGAATTTTCTTTCTGCTGTTGAATCAAAAAGAAAAATAGATGTTTCTGAATTTGCTATCGTATACGATGGCTTTGAAAAAATAATTGAAGATTATGAAAACCTCCAGATAAAAAGGGCTGAGCTACTATCTTTCTACACAGAAAAGCATCCAAAGGTTGTTGCTCTAGATAATCAGATTTCCCAAGTTGCAGATAAGATAAAAAAGAGAATACAATTTGAACTGGAAAAGATGAAGTTGGAGAGAAGATCAATTTTAACTGAGATAGAAGAGATAAATAGAACAATTTATAATCTTTCAAACCAGTTTGTAAGCTATCTTCAAAAGAGGGAGAGAATAGACCTTATAAACTCTCTCTTTGAAAATTACTATGAAAGTTTCATGAACGCTACACTGCTTGGGGGAGTAAAATTCTCTATGATTTCGGGTATAGAAAAAGCCGAATTTGCATACAGTGTAGGGAAAACGAGAAAAAACTTCTCGTGGATTATTTTTTTGAGCTTTATGGTGGGGCTTATAGCAGGTTTCATATCTTTATATATAAAAGAACTATTTGATGTCAGGTTCAAGAATATAGAAGAAGTAGAAGATTTTTTCAAGTTGCCTATTCTTGGTATTTTGAACACTATAAAAGACGATAGCTCTCTTCCATCATTTAAGTTAGGGGTGGAAGGAGTGAAAGTGAATATTGAGCTTCTTATAATGAGAAAAAACAACATAATAATATCGGTTTTTTCTTCGGGTTCAGGGGAAGGTAAGACAACTCTGGTTTACGAGCTTGCAAAGACTTTTTCAAAATCGCAAAGAAGAACACTTGCCATAGACCTCAACTTACGGCACCCCGAACTTCATCTGAAATTCGGAGCAGAAAAATCTCCCGGTATAGTTGACGCTGTTGTATATAACCTTGAAGAGGAAAAATTTATAAAGCAGATAGATGAAAATTTGTATTTTATACCTTCTGGGTTAAGTCATCCTTCCCCATCAACTTTTCTATCATCTGATGAGTTCAAGAATTTTCTCCTGAACCTGAAAAATAAGTTTGATTGTATAATTCTTGATACTTCTCCTATTTTGGCAGTAGCAGATGCCCTGCTTCTTTTTCCTATGTCTGATTTCAAAATTTTGGTTTTGAATATGAAGAATACTGGGAAAATTCAGTCCCACAGGGTTATATCTATTGCGAATCAGATAAAATCAGGTTTTGATGGTCTGGTTCTGAACTTTGTTGATGAGGAGGCAACACCGTATGTGAGTTATTATATTCAAAAGTACGATTACGGGGAAAAGAAGAAGAATTAAGCATTTTTTATTTCTCTTTCAACTTTTTGGTAGGGTATAAGTGAGCAGAGATGATGTTTTTGAGGGCAATGATCTTTACCTATAAGCGAACACGGACGGCATCTTAAATTCCCGTACTCCACAAATTTTCCGTAATCACCGGTGAAAAATCCCATCTCTGGTTTTGTTGATGTGAAGATAACAATAAGTTGTTTTTTCAGGGCATATGCTATATGAGCTATTCCCGAATCAACACTGACGACAGTATGTGATTTTGAAATAAGATATACTATATCTTCTATATCAAGTTCTCCAAAAAATTTTTCTCCACCCGAAAAGTATTTTTCTATTTCTTTTTTTGTTCCAACCACTGCTACGCTGAAACCGTTTTTCTCAAGCGAATTTATTAATTTATCACACTCGTTAAGGTTCCACATCTTTGTTTTCCATCTTGATTCTGGGGCTATACAGATTATCTTTTTTCTTTTCTCCTGACTTTCCTGAACGAATTTTTTTAACCTTTGAGATTTTGGATATTGAGGTGGAAAAATTTTCGGTAAGGCGTGGTTTTGCGCAGTGTTTTCTCCTGCTAATTTTGATGCGATTTCTGAAAACCTTGTGATAACAGGTTTAACATTTCTAAAATCTTTTTTCAAAAGAGCTTTGTTTCTTTCTATTCTTTGGCTATCCCACACAAAAGTGATTTTCTGAAGGGGGTCAACCATCAACCTTAAAAGTTTCGTTGATATTTTGTCGTGAAGGTCTAAAATCGCATCTGGCTTTATCTCTTTAATTTTTATCCCTAATTTTATCAGTTCTTTCAGAGATGAATTTTCTGCTGTGATAACGCCCTTTATTCTTGGGTCATTTTTCAAGATGGGCTCGTAGTATTTTTTGGTAGCAAAAAATACATCGAATTTTTTTTCAAGTATTTCTATTACGCTTGTAGATAATACAACATCTCCGAGAGAACTCAATCTTATCACTATGACTTTCTTTCTCATTTACTTAAAGCTGTTTTTTATTTCAAGGAGAGATATTGCGATTAAGGGGATTATTACCGAAATTGCCCAGATTGACATTCTTATTCCAAGGAATTCGGGAGTATAGCACGAGTTGGGTTGGCATAGTACCGGATTATTCATTTGGTTTTGCTCTGATATAATGAGGAATATATCTGATACTGTTGCGGGTAGAACTGAAAACAGGGCAAAGACAGAAAATTTCTGTATGAAAAAGCTTATCAGGAAAGCTATCAAAGTTGTTATCAAGCTGTACCTTATTATGAGGCAGAGCTTGCACGGATTTTCACCCTGGAAGATTTGAACATAAAAGCTTCCAGCAACACCTGCGATACACAGAAAAATAGCCAGAATCTTCCTCCAATTTTTTCCTTGCATTTATAAATATTTTTCTCTTTATTCTGTGTTTATTTTATTTTTTCTGATCATTTTGGTAAAGAATTTCGGTAGATTATGGTGATGAACTGTTTTTTGAATTTTTCATATTTTATGATTAAAATTTTTTTGGAGCATTACTTTTTCTGAACGGGGTGGATTTCAAACGGGGTCAAAGTTTTTATTCCAAAATGAAGGTACATAATTGAAGGTAAAAGGAGAGTAATTCTAACATGAGCGGAACAGCAACAAAAAAGCGTGAGAAATTAGGAATAGGTCCAAAAGGCAAATTCACATATCTGAAAAAATATACCTTTTTAATTTTTGTCTTCTTTATTTTTCTCATTTTGATTTACAGAGATGGATTTTGCGAGATAGTGATAAAGTGCGCTACGATTTCTCCTAAGGATTCTCCATGGTCTGCCCTTGTGGAAAAAGCAAGCAAAGAAATCTCCGACGCTACGGGAGGTGAAGTAAGATTTGAGTGGTACACTGGTGGAGCTGCTGGAGATGAACCTGAGTTAGCCAAAAAAGTGAAAGAGGGAAAACTTGATTGTGCTGGACTTACAGGAAATGGAATATCATACCTTATACCACCTTTGAGAATACTTGAACTTCCTTTCCTGCTCAAAAATTACGCAGAAGTGGATTACATAAAAAAGAGGATGGAAAAGTTTTTCATCAATATCGCTCGTGATTACAACATGAAATTTCTGTGGGTAGCTGACCTTGGTTTTGTCTATATATTCTCTAATTTCCCTATCAACAAGTTAGATGATGTGAGGGGTAAAAGGGTATGGGTCTGGAAAGGGGACTATATGGCTGAATTCATCGGGAAAGTTTTATCGGAAGATTTCAAAATAAAACCATTCCCCATACCGATAGCCGATGTTAAAGGGAACCTGGATTCCTTAGAAATACTTTACAATACTCCTTATGCTTTGACTGTTTTGGGATGGGATAATTTTACAAAATTTATTTTAATTCCACACCTTAACTGGGCATTTGTTGCTATAATTTTCTCTAATCCCTCCTTCTCAAAAATTCCACCTCAACACCAAGGAAAGGTTGAAGAAATTTTAAAAAAATACCTTGATAACCTCACAAAGATGAATAGGGAATCAGATTTGAGAACTCTTGCTATGCTTGAGAGGAAAGGTATTTCAAAGATATCTTTGCCACCGGAAGAGGTAGATAGGGCAGAAAATCTATTTAGAGAAAAGGTGTGGGTTCCCCTGAAAGACAAGCTCTATCCTTCGTGGCTCCTCACACAGCTTCTCACAGAAATACAAGCTATGAGAGCAAAAGAGGGGAAGTAGGGTTTTGAATTCTTAAACTGGGTAGACGCCGTGTTTTCTTCGCATTCTAAGAACCTGTTTTTTCTCGGTAAGTTCTAATGCCCAGAAAAGAACTCTTTTTGTTTCTCTTGGGTCTATCACATCATCTATAAATGCCCATCCCGCTGGTTTTTTGATGTCTATATATGGTCTTATTGCTTCTGCCATCTGCTGAGCGAACTCTCTTGCCTCCTGCGGACTCATATTTTCAATTTGTTTTTTTGCGAATATAGAGACCATACCTTCAGGTCCCATTACAGATATTTCTCCTGTTGGCCATGCTACTATTATATCTGGGTCAAAGGATTTTCCACACATGGCATAGTATCCTGCCCCGTAAGCTTTTCTTATAATTACTGTGAATTTAGGGACTGACGCTTCTGCTACCGCGTGGATCATCTTAGCTCCATGTCTTATCAATCCATCTTTTTCTGTTTTAGATGAGACCATAAAACCTGGGACATCTGCGAGAAAAACTATTGGTATATTGAATGCATCACAGAGCCATATAAATTTTGCTGCTTTATCAGAAGCATTTACATCAAGAACTCCACCGTAAAACATGGGGTTATTAGCGACTATTCCCACAGGATAACCTCCGATTCTTCCGAATCCAACTATTATGTTTCTCGCCCATTTTGGTTTCAACTCGAAGAACTCGCCATCATCAACGATGAGGTTTATTATTTTGTGCATATCGTATGCTTGTTTTGGATTATCTGGGAGGACATCAAGTATTGAATCTGGTAAGAGCGCGAGAGGGTCTCCATCAAATTTCTTCCTCGGTGGTTTTTCTTCGTTTGAAGAGGGCATATAAGAAAGATAATCTCTCACTGCTTTGAGACAAGTCGGGTCGTCTGGATATTCATTATCTGCACAGCCGGAAATTTCTGTGTGTATTTTAGAACCACCTAAGTTTTCCTCATCTATTTCTTCACCTGTTACCATTCTCACAAGAGATGGACCACCGAGAGCCATTGAGCTTGTTCCTTTTACCATAAAGACGACATCTGCAAGTCCGGGTATATAAGCGGTTCCTGCGTAGCCAGGTCCCATCTGAGCACAGACGAGGGGTATAACACCTGACATAAGAGATTCTTCTTTGAAGAGCCATCCGGAGTTTGCGAAAAATGCTATTGCTTCACCGGCTATTCCACCTCCTATCGCCGCCGCTCCCGTTGGGGATACTCTTGCTCCACCGGAGTCTATAAGCCACACAAGAGGTATTTTAAATCTCAAAGATAGTTCTCTTATTCTTGTGCATTTATGTTCGTTTACGAAACCCATTGAACCACCTTTTACTGTGAAATCGTATGCTATACAGCCCACCCATCTACCGTCTATCTTTCCGAACCCTGTCACGACTCCATCTGCTGGTGTTCTTTCAGGTCCTGGCTCAGTCCCCAAAATTCCGATTTCAAAGAAGCTATCTTTATCAAAGAGAAGGTCTATTCTTTCTCTTACTGTGAGCTTTCCTCTTTCGTGTTGTTTTTTAATTTTCTCTTCTCCTCCCATCTTTTTGATTTCTGCTCTTAGTTTATGAAGTTCTTCCACAAGTTCTCTCATTTTTTGTCCCATGGCTTCAAACCTCCTTACCTTCTTTATATTTATTTCATTTTTATATCTTGATGTTCTGTTTTCTTAAAAACGAAAAGTTTAGATTTACACTTTTTATTTTCACATAAGGATTTTGAGTTTCGGTTTTTATTCTGATATTCTCTTGAATTCTTTTTATTCGTACGATGGGAGAGAGATTGTTATTTTTGTTCCTTTTCCTTCTTCTGATTCTACATCTATTTTTCCGTTGTGGAGTTCAATTATTTTCTTCACAGTGCTCATTCCAAGTCCCATACCTTTTGTTTTTGTTGTAAAAAACGGTATAAATATTTTCTGTTTTATATCTTCTGACATACCACAACCAGTATCTGAAAATTCGCATTTTATAAAGTTTTCGTCATCGTATGTTTTTACTGTGATGATCTTTTTGATTGATTTTTCAAGGCTTTCCGCTGCGTTCATTATTATGTTGAGAAAAGCTCTTTTCAAAAGGAATCTATCACCTTTTACAAAAATTTTATCAGAACGGTAATCTCTTTTTATCTCAAAGTCATAGCTGAATGTTTCATCTTTTATCTCCTCTATTTCTTTTATTGATTCTTCAATTATTGATTCTACATTTTCCTTTTTCAAATTTGCTGTTTTTCCCTTGATGAATATTGTTATGTTATCGAATATTGAGTTGATTCTATCAAGAAGTGATTTTATCGGCTTCATCTTTTCCTTATCAATATCAAGAGAGATTATTCTTGTTGTAAGGGCAAAGAGTGGATTTTTTATTTCGTGAGTGAGGAAAAGGAGCATATCCTTCATTCCTTCGTATTTTTCTTCAAGAAAGAGCTCCGGCATCTTCTCTCTTATCTTTTTGATGATAGTTGGTTCATCAATTATGAGAAAGATTTTTTTCTCACCCGATTGGAAGTCAAGAACGGTATATCTTTTTTCGTTTTCTAAATTTGGACTTTTTTCTGAAATTTCTATGTTATCGTCTCTTATGGTTATGTATATTTCCTGAGTGTTGGCTCTGTTTTTTACTTCTTCCTTCTCTTTTGACTTCACCATAATTTTTTAAAGGATAAATCTTTTTCTTTCTAAAAATGAGCTCACACATATTTGGGCAATCGCTGCTGTTGAGAGCATGGGAGGAACCTCAGTAGAATCAGGGAGAGCGCTCGTATCGCATATAAAGAGAGATTTTTCTCCAAAGACCCTTCCGGTAGAATCTACAAAACCTCTTTCTGATGTAAAGCTCATCGAACATCCACCTACTGGGAATAAACTTATCATCTCAATATAAGATGGTTTTATTTTTTCTATGTTCAAATTCTCCACATCTTCAACTTTTTCGAAAGATGGGATATTTCTTATGGGGTGTATTACCTCTCTTGCACCGCTGAAAATTAGGGCAAGCGATAACTGTTTTATAGCGAAGATGAATTTTGCAATATCTTCTCCTTTTAGGTTTGATCGCAGAACCAGTCCAAAAGGTGTCTTTACAAAAAATGACTCTCCTTCTTCTCTGAACCAAAAAAGTATTGTTTTAGCAAAAGGATATTTTTTTGATAATGACACAAGCTCTTTTCCTTCTGCTTGGGGTTTTAGTGATGACCATACTCCCGGGGCAAATCTCACTTCCTTTGCCGTTATCTCTTCTTTTTCAAATTCAATGTAATTTGATGAATCTATCTGGTTTTGTGGGGAGTTGAAGATACCTATTATAATTCCTGCTGGATTTATTTTAACTTTTTTCCCAAGAGTTTTTTCTTTGAAGTTTGAGTTCATAAGAATTTTTGTATTTCCGTATGGTCCAGCACATAGGAAAACCGCTTTCGCTTCTGCAAGAAAGTTCGCCTTTGTGTTCCCAAACTCATCTTTCACTTTTCCTTCAAGAAACCATTTTCTATTCCTGTAAATCCTTTCTACTTCAAAACCAACATATAAATTTGCTCCAAAATGCACAGCGTACTTTACAAACTTTTCAAGTGGAAGAATTTTCTCTCCTGTTATCAGGTTGATTTTATCTCCTTCAAGTTTTCTGAAATTTTTATGTGGCAAGCCAAGATAGTTTGAGATCTTCTCTATTATATTGCTTTTTGAGTTATTTTCACCTTTTGCTCTTGAATTTATTATTTCTTCTGCAAGTTTAACCGCGTCATCAAACATTATGTCTTTTGTTGATATTCCATGATATTTTCTCCATTTCTCTTTCGTTTTGTCTCCCATTCTTTCAAAGATTGAAAAAGATAAATTGGCAAGACCTCCGACACCTCTCCCAAATAGAGCATTTGTGTTTGTCAGACCAGAAACGGGAAATAAAGATAGCATTTCCGAACTCTGAGCGAGGTATATAGATGGAAAATCAGTATCTTGAAAGTAACCTTTCTCAAGAATTGAAACAGAAATATCTTCTCTCGACAATCTTTCAGCAATCATGCACGCGGATACTCCAGAACCAACTATTATGACATCTGAAACTATTCTGATATCTCTTCTTATGAATTTGCCAAACCTTATTCTTTCTATATCCCATTTTATTTCTCCTGAACCTTCAAACTTTATTTCCTGTGGTTCTGGCGGGAACTCCCACTCTATTTTTGGAATGTCATAAATTATTGGTTTTCCGTCAGATGAAAATCCGACTTTGTGGTTCCCGAAAGCATCCCAGAAAGAAAGAGTTGAGACAAATCTCAAAATTCTGAAGGTGTTCTGAATTATCTTTTTCTCTGATTTTGACATTCTGAGTATTACTCTTTGTGTTCTGTATTCGTCAAGAGAAAGGAAGTCCCCTCCCTCTGAGAAAAATGAGTATATATCAAGAAAGTGAAGGCATATCTGAATTATATTTCTTTTTTTCTCGTCCCCACTTTTTAAAATCTGCAGGAGAATCTGAATTTGCTTCTCAATTGTTTCTATCTCTTCTTCTTTTCTAGGGAAGTCAAAAGGAAAGACGAATCTTGAAAATTTTCTGAGCTTGGCTATATCTCTTTCTGTCATCTATTTTTATTTTAACAATTTTCAAGTTTGCGGCTTGATAGGTTCAGATACTACCATACTGTGAATATAATTTTGCAATCCTGGTCTAATATGAATTTTCTTTTTATGTTAGTTTTGGTTTCTGGTGGTGAGAGTTCTATCTGAATGACGGTTTTTCCAGAAAATCTTTCTCCGTATCCTTTTTTACAATCATCGTATGCTTTTTTCATTGCCTTCACATCATCTTCAATTCTTTGGGAAAGGTAGGGTAGCGGAGATAATTTTGATACCTGAAAAGCAAAGAGGATCAAAGAACTTGTGAGAAGGAGCGACATAGAGATCAGTGCGAATGCACTTAATTCCTTGCGAAAAATATCTTTCAATTGAGATAAAGAATTTTTGAATTTCTCTTTCATATGAGAAAAGACCTGAAAAGTTTGTCAAATGTTTCTATAAACTCCATATTTTCATTTTCACCTTGCCACCAGAACCAGTCGCTTCCTTCGGCTGGGAGAATACTTTCAGTTTCATATCCTTTTTTCATTTTTGCTTTCGCAAGCTCTTCCCAGTATCTATTTTTCTTTTCATTGCCTATCCATTTTAAGAACGTTCCGTCTATCCAGCTTCCCGCCTTCACATAATCTATAAATATTATTGGGTTATTTTCAAGGTATTCTATCTCATCAAGTTTTACTGTTTCTATCCATTTTTCTTTCTCTATTGTTGAGTAGAGGTTTTCAAGGAAGAACTTTCCGTTTTCAGGATAGTATTCCCAGCAGTTTTCTCCGTCAAGTATAACAGAAACAATTGGAGAGAAATCTATGCTATCGTATATTCTTTTGAGATGTGAGATGAAGTCCTCTACTGCTTTTTTCTGGTCCCAGCTGTGGTAAGAGAAGCTTATAAGGTCGCTGAGATGAGAATCTCTGAAAAGGGCAAAAATTCTGTCTCTGAAAACGAACCTTGAGTATATTTTTTCTCTTCTTTGCTCTTTTGTTGAGTTGAAAAAGATCTTTTCATCTGTTGCGACAACTTTGATGAATTCGCTGGCTACCTCAAGGAATTTGTTGCTTACTGCTCCTTCTGAGGGCCAGAAAGAAAACGGTTTCTTACCGAATATATTTTCAAATTTCACTACCGCTTTTTTTATATGCAGAACTGCGTCTTTTTCGAACAAGAACCTATCTATGCTTGGAAGATTTATGTTTGGAACTGCTTCGCGTGCGGATTCAATATCAAGCAAAAGCGGAGTTATAGGGTGGTAATAGGGAGATGTAGATATTCCTATCTTCTCACTATCTTTTGCTTTTTTGTAGCTCGGTATTATCTTTGATATATGCTTTTTTATTTCTTTGAGAAAAGATGCAATTTCATCTTCTCCGAAGTTATTTTCTTTTTCTTCAAGTGCTTTTATTATTTTGCTCTCTGATAGTATGTTTCCACACCAAGAAAGGGTATATATTACTGCAATATCTCTTTCGCTTTTTGCTTTTGTGATTTTATCTTGAACTTTTGCAGAAAGAAGGGGAGAAAGGGATTTTAACAAACTTTTCAGGAAATCTGAGTCCTGTCCACTATGTTGATTTTTTATGATTTCAATCAATCTGCATTTTATTTCGCTCTTCCCATCTATTACTTCTGTGTATTTTTCTATCTGCTCGAGTAGAACGGGGGTTAGGTTGAAGTTCACTTTTATATCAAATCTTTCTGCGAATTTGAGCATGTCAAGATAATCTTTTATTGAGTGAAGAAGAGTCCAAGGGAGTTCAAAGGTTTTTGATTTGGGATTGATGTAAAGTGGCTGATGCATATGCCACAAAATGACAAGATAAAGTTTTTTCTCTCTCATGGATATTTTTTTTTCTTTTTTTTTTTCTAATCTTCTTTTTGTGAATCTACCTTCAGCATATTGATGTAGAATTTTTCTGTGTACTCTTTTAGCATTCTTCTTGATGAGAATTTCGGTAGAATTGATTTTATTGATTCTTTCATTTTTTTGACCCATCTGACAGGTATTCCTCTTTCATCTCTTTCGTAGTAGAGCGGGACTATCTCGTTTTCAATTATATTATATATTTCTTCTGCGTGTTTTTTATCTATTTCTTCTCTTGGGGCATCTGGATTTTCTTCTCCGAATATCCAGCCGTTTTTTCCGTTATAACCTTCTGGCCACCATCCATCTGATACAGAGAGGTTTAGAACTCCGTTTATTCCGGCTTTCATGCCACTTGTTCCGCTGGCTTCAAGGGGAGGTAAGGGATTGTTAAGCCATACATCAGCTCCTCTTACAAGGTAGTGAGCTAATTCCTCGTCATAATCTTCTATGAAAGCTATTCTTCCTTCAAAATCTGGGTTTTTCGCAAATGAAAATATTGTCTGAATTGCTTTCTTTCCTTCAAGGTCTGCTGGATGAGCTTTTCCTGCAAATATAATCTGGACAGGTCTTGATGGGTTTGTAAGAATCTTTTTTAACCTCTGCGGGTCGGAAAAAATCAGAGTTGGTCTTTTATATCCTGTCATTCTTCTTGCAAAGCATATTGTGAGTATATCTGGCTCAAGAAATATACCTTCTGCCACCAGAACTGTCGGATGCGTTTTATCTTTCAGCCAACTATCTTTCGCTCTGTCAATTATATGATTTATCATTTTTTCTTTATTTTCCATATGAGCATACCAAAGCTCGTCATCTGGAATGTCATCTATAAGCGACCATATTCTTTCATCATCTACGAGGTCTGCCCATGAAGGGGTGAGGTATTTATCAAGGAGTTTTCTTATGAAGGCGCAAAGCCAAGATGGAATATGCACTCCGTTTGTCACATAATCTATCTTCTTCTCTTCTTTTTTGAACTCATCAAAGAGAGGTTTCCATATCCTCTTTGTTGTTTCAAGATGTTTTTTGCTGACAGCGTTGATATTTTTAGCTATTTTCATTCCCATAACTGTTGTATTGAATCCTTCTGATGGGTTTTGAGGATTCACTCCAAGCTCAAGAATTTTTTTGATATCTATTCCCAAATCTTTCAGGAAGTAAAGATGTTCTTCTACCATATAGAACGGATAGATATTTACCGCTGTTTGGAGTGGGGTATGAGTGGTAAAAAGAGAAATTTGTCCTACTGCGTCCAGTGCTTCTTTGAGAGGCATTCCGCTTTTGACAAATTCTACTGCCTGAGCCAAAAGGGCGAAGACAGGATAATCTTCGTTTATATGGAGAATTCCTATTTTTTTCCCGAGAGATTTGAGCAGAGCTATTCCTCCGAACCCGAGAACAAATTGCTGTTTCAATTTGAGTTCTTTATCGGAGACATAAAGACGAGATGAAATATCTCTATTCCAGGGAGAATTTTCTTCTATGTTTGTATCGAGGAGGAAAAGCGTTGTTTTTCCAACTTCAACTTTCCAGATGCCGCAGTAGATCTTTTCGTCTTGTGAATAATCTATTGATATTTTGAACCAGTTTCCTTTCTCGTCTTGAAATTTTTTTGCTGGCATTACATCTTTTGAATTGTTAAGGAAAATATCTTCCTGCCATCCGTCCTCTCTTATCTTCTGCCTTACATACCCCTGCGGATACATAAAACCTATTCCTATCATAGGTAGTCCAATATCAGAGGATTCTTTAAGTATATCTCCGCTCAAAAATCCCAAACCCCCGGCGTATATGAGGAGAGATTGGTGAAGTCCGTATTCCGCTGAGAAGAATATAACGTTTTTATCTTTGAAAAGAACTGTGTAGTTTGTTATTCTTTCAAGGTATTTTTTGAACTGGCTATATGTGAAGTTCAAAGTATTTACAAATTTTTTATTTTCAAGTGCCTTTTCTATCGCGTCTTCATTTTTCAAAAAAGCCAGTGGATTTTCTTTTGATTCCTTCCAGATTATCTCATCTATCATTTTGAAGAGTTTTTTTGCTGGGGGATTCCAAGTCCACCACAGATTATAAGCCAGCTCTCTGAGTTTTTCCTTCAACTCCTCTTTCTCCTCTTTTGACAATTTAAATCTTTCTTCCATTTATCTTTTAATTTTAAGAAAAGTGGGTCAGCAATACTGCTAATTTGGGAAAATTGCAGGTGAGATTTAAAATTAGCAGAGCGAGTTTTTGGTTCAGGATTTTTTATATTTAATTTGCTCTATAATAGATTACCTGATACAATTTGTGCTTTTTCTCTTATATGTTCTGGAAGTTCAAGGTTCAAAGATAGGGCGAGAGCCCAATCTTTTTTATAATCTTGTCCTGGTGTTGTGAGGTAATTTCCGACCATAAGGTCATCTGCTCCTGCTTTTATCACCCAATCCTGTTTATCTCCAAAAACAACTTCTCTTCCGCCTGCAACCTTTATCTGCTTTGATGGATTTACAAATCTCATCATAGATATGCACTTTGCAGCTTCGTCGGGATGCATAACAGGGATACTCTCAAGAGGAGTTCCCGGTCTTGGGTTAAGGAAGTTGATGGGAATTATTTTGGGGTCTATTTTTTTCAGCTCAAAAGCTATATCAACTCTATCTTCATTTGTTTCACCCATACCGAATATACATCCACAGCAAACACCTATTCCGTTTTCTTTTAGGATTTTTATTGTTCTCAATCTGTCTTCATAGGTATGGGTCTGGCAGATTTTCGGGAAGTATCTCGGGGATGTCTCTATGTTGTGGTTTGAGTGAGATACACCTGCGTCTTTGAGTTTTTGAGCTTGCTTTTCTGTGAGTTCTCCTAAAGTTGCGTCTGGCTCTATTCCGGGAACTTTTTTTCTTATCTCAATTATCATTTCGCATATTATTTCTACTTCTTTATCTGTTGGACCGCGACCGGATGTGACTATTCCGAACTTTGTCGCTCCCATCTCATACGCCTCGCGTGCTTTTTGAACCACAACTTCAACCGGTAAAAGTGGGTACCTCTGTATCTTTGTTTTCCATTTTGTTGACTGCGCGCAGAACTTGCAATCCTCTGGACACAGACCGCTTTTTGCATTCACTATTGCGCAAAAGTCAATTTTGTTCCCTCTGAACTTCTCCCTTATCATCGTCGCACACTCAAAAAGTACCTCTATCTTCTCTGATGGAAAGTTCAATATAAACATAGCTTCCTCTCTTGTTATCTCGGAGCCCTCAAGAACCTTTTTCGTCATCTCTTTCAGTTTCTGCTCGTATCCATCTTTTACTAATGTTTGGGGATTCATATCAGTCATATTTTTCTTTCCTTTGTAAACCTTAAATTTTTTTCAGGAAACTTTCTCATAAACTACATCTCGGAAAATCAAGAATCAGAATAAAGAATTTTTAATATCCTGATTATGTCAAAGGGAGGACTTTTTTCTTTTCTGCTTCTATTCATTTTTTTATCATGCGCTAAGAAAGAGGAGAAGAACATAAAATCAGAAGGGGTTTTTCAGGATGGTGATAGGTTTGTTTTTATGGCTTCATACGATGAATCTTTTGCTCCTGAAAAATCAATAAGAGTTTTTGCGGTCGGACACAAGTTTGATATAGAAGACCTCGAGAGTGAGGAAAAATTCCGGGCGTCATACGAGAAGTTCATGCAGTTTATAAAACCTTATTTTTCTAAAAAATACCAAAACGTTGTTGTTTTTGAAGAGCACGCAGGACTACCTTTGATTTTCTTCGGAGAGAAAGGTAAGGAAGCGAGAAAACTTTCTACATTATTTGGAGCAGTACCTTTGGTATCTCAAAAATGGGCAAATGCGATAAGTTACTACATCCAAACTTTTCCGGAAATCTCAACTATGCTTGGGAGACAGATATTTTTAGCTCTTACAGATACGATGTGGAGAATTTTTTTCAACACATTTTCATATTTTGCGAAAAACTATGGGGTATGGGTGGTCTCATGTCAGGATTCACCATATCCTTATATTTCAAAGGAGAACGAAGGTAATATTTCTGACTTTGTAGATGACCTTGTGCAGAGCGAATTTTTCTACAAAGCTACAACATCAGATGTATGGAATTCATGCTTTATTTTTTCGCCGGAGGGTGAAATAGTTCATCAGACAAAAAAGGTTAATCTTGTCCCCACCGAAGTTGAGCTTCTCAATCTCTCCTCTGGGAAATATGGAGAATTATCTGTTTTCAGAATTCTTGGGACTGAAATTGATTTATGTATAGGAATAAGTTTAGACGCTTTTGTTCCTGAATATATTTACGAGCTTGATAAGAAAGGTTGTGATGTTTTTCTTCAACCTGATGCGAACTCTGGCGCTTGGGCTACTACTGGCGGGCTCGGATACTGGCAACCTCTTGAGTGGCTCGGCTCAACCATGGGTAGCATACAGCAGAACTACTACATCGGCTGCACAAACCCTCATAAAGCGCTTTTTTTAACCGGAGAGAAAAAGTGTGAATTTCAGAAAATCCAGATAAAGCAAAAAAGCATAAAGTATAACGTAAATCCTATGATGGTTGGAAATCTTTTTGATATATCTTTTGACGGGCAGACGGCGATAACAGGTAGAGATAAAAGAGCAAAAAGAGACATAAATTACGTCGGACTTTTACCTCTTGATAAACTCACATACGGAGAAAAAGGAGAAATAATGTTTCCAGATGGTGGTTTTATTGTTCTTGGTCCGTGGACATTTGACCTATCAGGTTATAGCGTAGAGGAGCAGATAAAAAGAGCAGAAGAACTTCAAAAAACACTTCAAGCAGGAGGAGAAAACGAAGGGAAGTATATCTCATCAATAATATCAGCAGATATAACTTTGGGTGATTGATTTTTCAAAGGTAATACATAAAAAGGTTGAAAAGTACTTTTGAGAATATCTTTACATCTTTTATTTTTATATGTTCTTTATCTGTGTGAGATTGTTCAAGGTTTCCGGGACCGAACACAACACATGCGATATTTGCTTTGTGGAACTCCGATGCTTCTGTCCACGAAGGCATAACTCCTCTCAGAGGAGCTAATCCTTCTTTCAAAAATGCCTGTTCCAATCTTTTTACGAGTTTCCCCTTTTTGAAGATCAAGTATTCCTCAATGTCTATAATTTTGAAGTTTATTCTGGTTTTTTCAAACATTTTTGATTCAGATTTTATTATCTCTTTTATCCTGCTTTCGAGCCATGATTTTTTTTCTCCTTTTTTCATTTTTATTTCAACGAGGGATTTTGCGTTTTTTGGAACTGCGTAGTATCTCCATCCCCCGCTTATTTCTAGCAGATTAGATTTTCTCTTCAAATCTTTTTCTATTTTTTCAATTATGCGAAAGAGTATTTTTATGGGATTTTGGTATTTTTCAAAAAATGAAGCGTGTGCTGAAAGATTTGTTTCAACCTCTAACTCAAACTCAAAAGAGCCCTCTTGTTCTGTACATATTTTAAGTTCTGTGGGTTCAAGAACTATCATCTCTTTCAATCTGCCAAGATGCTCTATCAGTTTTTTTACTCCGTATGCAGACCATTCCTCTTCATCTACTGTAAACGCCAAAAAGACCTTGGGAAGATTTTTTGTGATCTTTTTGTAGTGATATAAAGATAAGATTAGTCCAGCTATTGAGCCCTTGTTATCTGAGCTTCCTCGTCCATATATTATACCATTTTTTTCATATGGCAAGAAAGCATTCCCCATTCCAAGAGCAGGAACAGTGTCAACATGTGCACATATTCCCACCTCTCCTTCTCCGCATACGAGATTATATCGTTCTTTTTTTCTTCTATCAATAAAGATTTTTTTTGTTTTATAACCGATGTCAGAGAGAACAGAGTTGAGAAATTCTAAAATTTCTCCTTCATGACCTGATACGCTCCTTATTCTTATAAGCTTTTTGAGAAGGGATTTTATTTCCAGCTCATCTATCATTTTACTCAATTATTTTTTGGATTTTTGAGAGTGAGGATCTCAGGGGAATTTCAAGCTTTAAAACCGCCGATATAACTTTTTTGAAATCAACACCTGTTTTTATTCCCGAGTTTTCAAACATAAAGATAAGATCTTCTGTTGCAACATTGCCAGAGGCACCGGGAGCGAATGGACACCCTCCAAGTCCACCCGCTGAACTATCAAAAATTCTTATTCCGAAATCTCTGAAAGCTATAAAAGAGTTCAAGAGAGCCATTCCGTATGTGTTATGGAAGTGAAGGGCAATCTTATCTCGGCTGAACTTCTTCAAGAGCAAAGAAAGAAGTTCTGAAACATCTTTTGGAGAACCTCTGCCTATTGTATCGCCAATAGAAACCTCATCTACGCCAAGCTCAAATAACCTTTCAGCTACATATATGACTTTCTCTGGTTTTATTTTTCCTTCAAAAGGACACCAGAATGCGGTTGAAATATAAGCTCTCACTTCAAATTTGCATCTTTTTGCTTCTTCAATAACTGGCTTTATCATTTTGAAAGAATCTTCTACTGTTGTATTTATGTTTTTCAGGTTGAAAGTATCTGATGCTGCTGTGAACACCGCTATTTTTTCTGGTCTTTTTGACTCTGGAAGATTCATCATCCTCTCAAACCCTTTCATATTCGGTATTAGGACAGAAAATTTCACATTGTTTTTTTTGTTAATCATAAGGAGCAGGTTATCTGTATCTTTCATCTGGGGGACTGCTTTTGGAGAGACAAAAGAGCCGACCTCTATTTCATCAACGCCGGTTTCACAGAGGGATTCTATAAGTTCTTTTTTCTTCTCTGTTGTGAGTATTTCTTTTTCGTTTTGAAGTCCATCTCTTGGCGATACTTCTACGATTTTGATTTGTTTTTCTTGTTTCACTGGCAGGTGTTTTTTTGGTGTGCCTGGCGGGACTTGAACCCGCGACCTCCGGATCCGGAGTCCGGCGTTCTTCCGCTGAACTACAGGCACATAAATCTAAAAAATTTATGGCTTCCCCATAGGGTAGTATAAAAATCCCATTTCTCTCACTTTTTTTGGGTCAAAAATATTTCTTCCATCAATTATTATGCGAGTCAGCATAAGTTCTTTTATTTTGTTGAGGTTTGCATTTTTGAATTCATCCCAATCTGTTATTATTGCAATTGCGTGAGCACCTATTACCGATTCCTCAAGAGAGTTAGCGTAATGAACTCTGTCTGATGGTGGAAATATTTTTTTTGTGTTCTCCATAGCTTTTGGGTCGTATAGAGAAAGGAATGCACCTTCGTTGAGAAGTATGGGAATTATTTTGAGTGCGGGAGATTCTCTTATATCGTCGGTGTTCGGCTTGAAGGAGAGCCCCCACACAGCGATCTTTTTTCCTTTTATGACCCAGAGAGCGTCTTTTACTTTCTTGATGAAAACCTCTATTCTTCTTTCATTCACTCTGTATGCTTCTTTGAGTATTGAGAAATCAACTTGTAGGTCTTCTGCCATTTTTACGAATGCCTTGACATCTTTTGGGAAGCAGCTCCCTCCCCAGCCCAATCCCGCTTTCAGGAAACTTCTCCCTATTCTTTTATCAAATCCCATACCTTCTGCTACTAAATCTACATCTATTCCCACCTTCTCACAGAAATCTGCCACCATATTTATGAAGGATATTTTGAGAGCTAAAAAAGAGTTTGAAGCATGTTTTATTGCCTCTGCGGTCTTCACGTCTGTTATGATTTTCGGGCATTTAAAATCATCATCGTTGTATATCTGGAGCAATATTTCCTTTGCCTTTTCTGAATTTACCCCTATGACTATTCTATCTGGATTGAAAAAGTCGTGAATTCCAGAACCTTCACGTAAAAACTCTGGATTAGATGCAACATCAAAATTTGCTTTCGGATTGTAAAGTTTTATTGTTCTTTCTATCCATTCTGCTGTTCTTATCGGTACGGTGCTTTTTTCCACGATGAGTTTGTAATCGGTAATAAATCTTGCGAGTTCAATTGCGCATGTTTCAACATATGACATATCGGGCTTCCCATCTTGTGAAGAAGGAGTTCCAACGCATATGAAAACAACCTCACTTTCAGGATATATATCTTCTGCTCTATCTGTGAAATTAAGGTTTTTACCGAGGTTATTTTTTATGAGTTCTTCTAATCCGGGCTCGTAAATTGGACTTTTCCCTCTGTTGAGTTCTCTTATTTTTTCTTTATCTTTATCGTAGCATATCACAGTGTGTCCGAGTTCAGCAAGGGATGACGATGTGACGAGTCCCACATATCCAGCTCCAACGACTCCAATCTTGAACTTTCTTTTCTCCATATTTTGAGATTTTAAATTTTAATGATTTTTGTTTTTATCTTTCAGATGGTTTTTTCATCAATCGTAATTTTTTATGTTTTTGATTAAAAATATTTATTGTAGTTGTCTTTATTTTTTTTCTTCTTAAAATTTTTTTATTTCCGAAAAATAAAAACTATGGAGGGGAACAAAAAAATAGCACTCGTTGTAGATGATTCGGAGATAGTAAGGAAGATAATTTCAAATATGGTGAGAAAGCTTGGTTTTGAACCAGTAGAGGCGGTTGATGGAATAGACGCAATAGAAAAATCGCTCGAGCATGATGTAAAACTCTTTGTCGTTGATATAAACATGCCAGGGCTTGATGGCATTTCGTTTGTGAGAAGGTTGAGAAAGACCGCAAGATATAAAGATTCACCTGTTGTAATTGTTTCTACTGAGGCAGGAGAGAAAGATATGCAGATCGCCTTTGAAGCAGGAGCTGATCTATATTTTACTAAACCCGTAAAAATAGACATGTTTTTATCAAAGGTAGGTAATCTCCTAAGGTTAAAAGGTATAGAATAGATTTCAGATTTTAAGCCAAGAATTTTTTCACTTATTCTTTTAAATGAAATTTCCTGAATTTTAGATATGGTTTCAGGTTTTTATTATTATGTTGTTCTTATTTAGCAATTTATTTTCTATTTAGTGTGTATTTTTATTTTTTTGTATGAAAAGGTTTTAGAAATTAATTTTTTATCATAGCAAAACAAAAAGGAGGTAAAATATTATGGCAAAACCTAAGTTTGAAAGGAAGAAACCTCACGTAAATATAGGGACAATAGGGCATGTAGACCACGGAAAAACCACTCTTTCTTCTGCCATAACAAAAGTTCTATCTCAGCACGGTTTAGCTCAGTACTTGCCTTATGAAGCAATAGATAAAGCGCCCGAAGAAAAAGCAAGAGGGCTGACCATAAACATATCTCATATTGAATACGAGACAGAAAAGAGACATTATGCTCATATTGACTGCCCAGGACATGCCGACTATGTCAAAAACATGATAACAGGAGCAGCTCAGATGGATGGTGCAATACTGGTCGTTTCAGCCACAGATGGAGCGATGCCTCAAACAAGAGAACACATTCTCCTTTCAAGACAGGTTAATGTCAAAAAAATCGTTGTCTTCATAAACAAAATAGATGATGTTGATGACCCCGAGATAGTGGACCTCGTTGAAGCTGAGGTCAGAGATTTGCTCTCAAAATACGGATACCCCGGAGATGAAATACCCGTTATCAGAGGAAGTGCTCTCAAAGCGGTTCAATGTGGATGTGGAAAAAGAGAATGCCAGTGGTGTGGAAAAATATGGGAACTTCTTGATGCTGTTGATTCGTATATAGAAGAACCCATAAGAGATGTAGATAAACCATTCCTTATGCCCATAGAAGATGTTTTCCTGATTCAGGGAAGAGGAACAGTTGTTACAGGAAGAGTTGAAAGAGGAGTTCTAAAACCGGGGGAAGAGGTGGAAATAGTAGGTGGTTCAGACAGACCTTTGAAGACAGTTGCCGTATCTATTGAAATGTTCAGGAAAATTCTTGACGAGGCACTTCCAGGAGATAACGTAGGAATTCTTCTGAGGGGTGTATCAAAAGAAGAGGTCTGGAGGGGTCAGGTCGTTGCAAAACCCGGAACAATCAAACCTCACAAAAAGTTCAAAGCAGAGGTTTATGTCCTCACAAAAGAAGAGGGAGGAAGACATACTCCGTTTTACTCTCACTACAAACCCCAATTTTATATAAGAACCGCTGATGTTACCGGAGAGATAATATTGCCAGAAGGAGTTGAAATGGTTATGCCAGGAGATAATGTTAACCTCACAGTTGAACTTATAGAATATGTGGCTATAGAAAAAGGAATGAGGTTCGCTATAAGAGAGGGAGGACGAACAGTAGGCGCTGGGGTTGTGACAGAAATCATTGAATAAACCTAACGGTTTTGTGAATAAGCTATGGAAAGGGAACCAATAGAACTTGAATGTTCAGAGTGTCAGAGGAGAAACTACTCAACGACAAAAAATACAAGAAAGAAAAAAGAGAAATTACAGGTTAGAAAATATTGTAAGTGGTGCAGAAAACATACAATTCACAAGGAAGTTAAATAAATCAAAAAAATCAAAGAAAGATTGAAAAATTATTAATATCAAAATTAGTGAGGTAGGTCCGTAGCTCAACAGGTAGAGCATCGGATTCCAAATCCGAAGGTTGCAGGTTCGAGTCCTGCCGGACCTACCCGCATAAATTCAATCTAATTTATGGAAAAAATAAACAAATTCGTGAGTGAATCAGTAAGTGAGCTGAAGAAAGTGGAATTCCCAAAAATTGATATAGTGAGAGCAACTACCCTTTCGGTTATCGCTATGGTATTTATTGTATCCGGCATTATCGGAGTGATTGATTTTGTATTTTCAAGAATTTTCAAACTGATATTCTGAATTTAAACCGCGGAAAGGAAGGAAAAAAGTATGGTGATAGAAGTAGACGAATTCACAAACGGTAAAAACGAGGAGTTAGAGAGTGAAAAAACAAGTGATGAAAAGAGTGCGGAGTCAGCCCTTACATCACCAGAAGAAGAAAAAGCTAAGTGGTGGGTGATAAGAGTAAGAAGCGGGAAAGAGGACTTCGTCAAAACCGAAATTGAAAAACTCAAGAAAGAAGACCCAAGAATAAAAGAGGTGTTTGTACCAGAGGAAGATGTTAAAGTGAAGAAGAAAACAAAGGAAGGAGAAAAAGAAATCGTAAAAAAAAGAAAAGTTATTTCTGGTTATGTCTATGCAAAAATGGAACTTGACGAACTCCTTTGGGATAAGATAAAGAAGATTCCAAATGTTGTTGCTCTTATAGGTGAAAGAGGAATTCCATCCCCGATAACTTATGAAAAAGTTGAGAGTTTGAAATCTAAATCAGTAGGTGGTGAGCTCGGGAAAATTTTCAGCATATCAATAGGTGATAGAGTGAGAATAAAGTCAGGTCCTCTGAAGGGATTTGGTGGGATAGTTGAATGGGTGAATGAAGATAAAACGAAGGTCAGAATTCTCATATCTATCTTCGGGCGCCAAACACCTGTTGAAACAGAAATAGAGCACCTAGAAAAAGAAACATAAAAATTTTTCTGGATTTTTCCAAATACTGATGGATATTTTGCTCAAAGGTATAATTCATGATGCTATATTTGCACCTTCTGGACTTGTATATCTTCTTTATAGCTACCTCAATAAAAGTTCCAGACCAAGGATAAAAAGATGGATTAAAACAAGGTCAAAATCTGTCTTAAAGATTGAAAAAGCAGATATAATAATTCACTCGTCCTCTCTGGGAGAGACAAAAAATTCTCTTATCTTCTCTGAACTGATAAGAGATAAGTTGCATAATGACGGTTTAAAACCTCATATAGCTCACACGGTATTTACTGAAACACCATTTGAAACTTTCAGGAATGTTCATGTTATCCCGATACCTCTTTTTTCATTCCTTGTAAAGTTCATTCCGAACTCTCTGAAACTTCTTATATTCTACGAGAAAGACATCTGGCCAGGATATATAATTTCCGCAAAATATAAAGGAAGCAAAATCGGTATAGTAAGCGGGAAAATTTCCAAAAGGTCAGCAGAACTATATAGAAAATTTCGGATGAGAGAAATTTTCTCTTATGTGGATTTTGTATTTTCTGCGGGAGATGAATTTACAGAAAGGTTCGAGTATGCTGGATTCAAGAATGTCCAATCATCTGTTGACCTCAAAAATCTTATATTTATCAAAAACTACAATTTCACAAGTGATAGATATAAAAAGCACAAAGCAATAGTGGGAATATCACTGAGAGGGAATGAGGAGGTAGAATTTCTTCTGAAAACGAGAGAAATTCTGAAAGATTACGCTCTTTTTATAGCTCCACGACACGATTTCGAAGGAACAAAAAAGTTCTTGATGGGAAAAGGCATAGATTTTATAAGCTTGACAAATATTTCAGATTACACTTTGAGAAGTATTTTAAGCGAGAGAAAAACAAAAGTTTTTCTTATTGAAGGATACGGTATGATAGATAAATTGCTTCCTTATGTGAGCTTTGCTTTTGTAGGGGGAACAATACTTCCTTTTGGAGGACATAATGTTCTTGAACCGATATCTTTTGGTCTTCCCGTAGCAGTGGGAGAGAATCTGTGGAATATAAAAGATAAAGACGAGCTTACCCAAAGTGGTGTTATGTTTGTGGTGAAGTCGCCGGAGGAATTTGCAAGCATAATAAAAAAAGGAGTTGATAGGCAGAAAATTTTAGGTTATGTGGAAAGAAAGAGGAGTAGAGCAGAGCAGGAGTTGGGAAAGATATATAGTAAGATAAAGGAGGTTTTAGGTGAGAAATTTGTTTGAGCCGACGGCGGGATTCGAACCCGCGACCTGCGCATTACGAGTGCGCCGCTCTACCACCTGAGCTACGTCGGCAAAAACACAAAAAATAAAAAATAAAACCTTCTTGACTGAAAAACATTTTTATAAGAACTCTCTCGGGTCAGCAATAAATCCGGCTATCGCAGACGCAGCAGCAACCAAAGGACTTGCAAGATGAGTCCTTCCCCCTCTGCCCTGTCTCCCCTCGTAATTCCTGTTCGATGTGCTAACGCACCTTTCGCCGGGAGATAGTATATCGGCATTCATTCCAAGACACATTGAACAACCTGAATTTCTCCACTCAAACCCTGCTTCTTTGAATATTTTGTCAAGTCCCAACCTTTCTGCTTGATACTTTACCATTTGCGAACCGGGAACCACCATAGCTCTAACATGCGGAGCTACCTTCCTTCCTTTCACTATCTTTGAAGCTAAAATAAGGTCCTCAAGACGAGCATTAGTGCACGAACCTATAAAGACCCTATCTATCTTTATGTCTTTTATTTTTGTTCCGGGTTTTAAACCCATGTACTCAAGAGCCCTTTTTGCATGTTCTCTTTCAACCTTATCTTCAAACTCTTCTGGGTCTGGCACCTTACCATCTATATCAACGACCTGCGATGGTTTTGTCCCCCATGTTATCTGAGGTTTCAATCCAGTTATATCAAATGTAAATTCTTTATCAAATTTAGCTTCTTCGTCTGTCTTCAGTGTTTTCCAGTATCTTACAGCTTCTTCAAAATTCTCGGGAGAATAAATTCTCCCTCTGAGGTATTCGAATGTTTTTTCATCGGGAGCGATTATTCCTGCTCTTGCTCCTCCCTCAATTGTCATATTGCAAAGCGTCATTCTCTCCTCAATGCTCATTTCACTTACAACATCTCCCTGATATTCTATAACATATCCTGTTCCCCCTGTCGTTCCGATTTTACCTATGATAAAAAGGATTATATCTTTTGATGTTATGAATTTTTCTCTTTTGCCTTTTATTTGTATTCTCATTGATTTTGGTTTTGTGAGCCAAAGACATTGTGTAGCAAGGACATGTTCAACTTCACTCGTTCCTATACCAAATGCAAGAGCTCCAAAAGCCCCATGCGTTGAAGTATGGCTGTCTCCACATACTATCGTCATGCCCGGTTGGGTAAGCCCAAGCTGTGGACCTATAACATGAACTATTCCCTGAAAAGGACTGAAAATATCAAAGAACTTTATCCCGAAATCTCTTGTGTTTTTTCTAAGGGTTTCTATCTGCATAGCTGATGTGGGATCGCTTATATTATCTCTTGGCTCATCTGTTGGCACATTGTGATCTACGACAGCAAAAGTGAGGTCTGGTCTTCTGACCTTTCTTTTTTTCAATCTCAATCCTTCAAAGGCCTGCGGACTTGTCACCTCATGAACGAGATGCAAATCAATATAAATAAGGTATGGATCCCCTTCTTTTTCAGGTGGTATCACTACGTGTTCGTTCCATATTTTCTCAAAGAGAGTTTTGGCTCCCTTCATAGCTTTTTAATTTAGCTTTTTTGTTTTTGAGTTTTGAGAAAACCAAAAATATGCAACAGCTTTATGAAATCCTTAGGGAATTCTGAAAATAAAATCAAAGATTAAAATTATATTTGTGAGGGATGAGTTAGAGAAGACCGAACCGCCGACGCCCCATAAAATAGAAGAAGCCAGAGAAAGAGGATTTGTACCGAAATCAAGAGAAATAATAGGACTTGCGATACTTTTAGGAATTTTTATTTTTCTCTGGTTCAGCGGTCAGAAAATATTTGAAGGTTTTCAGGAAGGAATAAACCTTATATCAAGCGGTGGTTTTTCGGGAAGTGTACTTTCCTATGCGGTCTCCATAGCTGTAAAGATAATTCTTCCAGTACTGTTTTTGTCTGCTGTTATTGCTATATTAGCAAACGTTCTTCAGACTGGATTTCTCATAGCTACTAAGTCATTTGAGCCGAAGATAGAAAAATTCTCCCCCGTTGAAAACTTTCAGAGGATTTTCTCGTCAAGAAACCTTTTTGAGTTTGCAAAATCGGTGTCAAAATCTTCAATAGTCCTTGCTATAATCGGATTTATCTTATACACATCGCTTTGGAAAATAGATGAATTTTTTGGTTTAGATATAACATCTGCTATACCGAAATCAGCCGGGATTGTTTTGAGGTTTGTCGCAATAGTTTTAGTATTTCTCATTTTTTTATCTATTGCAGATTATGCGTGGCAGAGGTGGGATTGGTGGAGGTCTCTTATGATGTCAAGAAGTGAGCTCAGGGAAGAGATGAGAAGATATGAGGGAGACCCGACAGTAAGAAGCCGAGTAAGAAGGAGAATGTTTGAGCTTGCAAGGTTGCGTATGATGGCAGAAGTACCTCGGGCAGATGTTATCATAACGAACCCAACACATATAGCTGTCGCCCTAAAGTACGAACGAGGTAAAATGAAGGCACCAAAAGTTGTTGCAAAAGGGATGAACTTTATGGCTCAAAGAATAGTAGATGTTGCAAAAGAGCACGGGGTACCAATATATCAAGACCCACCTTTGGCTTGGGCACTTTATAAATCAACAAATATCGGCGATTACATACCAGAAAACCTTTATAAAGCGGTAGCAAAAGTTCTCGCATATATCATAATGCTAAAACAAAAACAAAAAGGATAAAATCATTTGACGATAAACCGGTAAAAGAAGCTTTATCAGTTGATGGACCTTTTCTCTGAAAACCTCTCGGGCATTTTCAAGTTCTCAAATTTCTCTTTCAATTCCTTTATTATTTTTCTGTATTTTGCTTTCGTTCCTTTGCTGATTTTAACCTCCTCGCCATTTTGAGATTTCAAATACCACAGCAGAGCAGATAAAATAAGTTTGGCTTTTGAAAAGCTCTTCTCTTCCAGAGCAATAGAGATAGCAAGCTCTTCAATACTTCTGTTCCTCTCTATCTGAAAACCCGATTCATTATTTGATTGCTCTTTGTCAAGATGTTTTAACTTTATATTTTCTCTGGCTTGAGATAAGGTCTTTTCTACTAACTCCCAAGGTTTTCTATCTTCTATTATAAACTTTACAATATTGAAAAGTTCTCTTATGTTTCCTGCAATTCCTTCTCTTGTAAGTTTTTCAAGTTCCGTCAAAATGAAATTACCGTATTCTTGCCCGTATATTTTAGGTATATGAGATATAAGCTTTACATCTACGGGGATATCGAAATCTCCTTCTTTCCATATTTGGGTTTCAAATTCTCTGAACTCACAGTCGGGTAGGGGACATGAAAATGTTCTTTTTCCCGATCTCTTCTCTGTATGTATCTGAGATAAGATAAATTCTAAAATGTCATCAAAACTGTCTCCATGCTCTATGTGTTCCTTCAAAGAGGGAATGTAGATTAAATTTGAAGATATTCTGTACCAAAAATCCTCCAAGAGATTTCCTTCCTTTATGAGTTCCTTTGGGTCTCTATTTATGGCAAAAAATATTATACCTTTGAGTTCTTCATCCTTTGTATCTCCTATTTTTCTGAATTTTCTTTCTTCTATTGCAGTTAGGATTTTGCTTTGCAGTTCAATTGGTGCCTTTGAAATTTCATCTATGAAGATAACCGTATCGTCGCTGTTTCCAGAAAATATCCCGTCTTTATCTGCTATCGCTCCTGTAAAAGAACCCTTTTTGTGTCCGAATATTTCCGATTCTATAAGCTCACGCGGTATTTGAGCAGAGTTTATATGCTTGAATTTTAATCCCACTTCATCTGCTCGCTCACTACAAAAATAATTATTAAGCTTTGGATAGAGAGTATTTTGCTCCCAGACCCAGAAATCTTTGTAGATGTTAAAAATCTTACCAGTCAGCTCTTCAACAAAAAATTCATATTCTTTCTGCCAGAACTCTTTAAGTTTTTCCAAGAAGCTAATGTGATAGACAAAAACATATTTTTCTGTCTCAGATTTTATAGAGTCCAATATTTTCTTTGCTTCCTCTTTGGTCATTTTTCTTTTCAAAATTACTTTATCGTAGAACCTTCCTACTATCATTTCCCTTATATCTTTTGCTCTGTTGTTGATGAATTCAGCTATTGCCTTTACGAATTCTCCTTTACCCGCTCCCGATGGTCCTACTATACAATATAACCCATTATGCGAGATATTTCTCGCAAGATATATTATTTGATTTATAAAATGCCTATCTTGGCAGAAACCGAACTTCTGCCAGATAAGTTCTGGAATTTCCTCTATGTGAATATGTATCTTGCTTTTCTGCTCGTTTGTTTTTCCATCCATCACAAAAAAACTTTTCACCTGAAAGTTTCCAAAAAGTTATTCTTGTGTAATAATTTTATTTCAAAAACAAGAAAAGTTCAAAATAATGTTCTTGTAAGTTCAAAAAATTTTCCTCTGGTCTAAAAAATTGCATTTAAAATATCTTTGTTTTCTGATTCACTTACACCCCTTATTTTTTCGTGAGAACTGAGCTTTATTCCTGAGAAGAAAAACTTGAAACTTACATAATAACCCTGGCACTCTTTTTGCAAATAATTCAACGAAAGGAGGACTATAAAAAATGATGAGAGAAATAATAAAAGCTATAAAAGAAAGGGCAAAAATCAAAACAAAAGGTAAAATTAAAAGATTTTCTCTTCGGAACAACTTCATTTATGTTCTTTCCGCTCTCCTGCTTCTTACTGCTTTTAGCTGTGGCAAAAAGAAAGAGACACAAGAAATTTCAATAACGATAATTGGAACAGCAAAGATTGAAGGTAAAGAAGATAATAGCGGTATTTCTGTCTTTCTTGAAAAAGGTATATCTAAATTACAAACTGGAACTCAATCAGGATATAAGTTAGA
>Ga0105162_1000259_pt1 | contig 36336 bp, 40 predicted proteins | sample JNZ201metaG_FD_81532 | JGI IMG/M metagenome (GOLD analysis project Ga0105162, IMG submission 81532) | Hot spring microbial communities from Jinze hot spring, China to study Microbial Dark Matter (Phase II) - JNZ 20120812A | ecosystem: Environmental > Aquatic > Thermal springs > Hot (42-90C) >...
TATAGCCGACCTACCTACTTCCATGAAACCTCCAAGCATAGTTACTCTGACATAGTTATTCTTGAGAACGACCTCTCTATGTATCCTCTCGCCAAGTTTCTTCATGAATTCAAATCTATATTTCTGGTTCTTCAACAACGTTGTGAATATCATGGATGAGAACTTAGATTCCAATGGTGCTGCTCTACGCGGAACGGGTCTCCAACCCGTTTCAGCTAAAATATAGTGTCTGAGATAATGGCCTCTACTAATGATTAAACCGGCTTTCTCAGCCCTTATCCATACATCGCCGAATGCTTCATCAAATTCTATACCATTAGGGTCTACTCCAGCATCCTTTGGAACAATTTCTAAAATCTTCTTCTTAGCTTCACTCGGGGGAAGCCTCTCTTCCTCCACAACTCTTAAAACAATTCTTTTACGAACTTTTTTAGCAATATTCCTAACCAGATCTAGGTGTTTAACCAAAGCTTTCCTATTCCTAATGTAGACGACTATACTGGGTCCTTCAAACTCTATACTAGATAAACCAAGCTCGGGTGGAACTTCATTCACAATACTCTTAATTAACTCAATTCTATGATACTCAAACGGCTTAGTCAATTATTAACACCGAATAAAACAGAGATTAAACTAATAGCCTCCTCTACTAACCAGATAGGAGTTCTCCTAGTATGTTATCCATGTATATGGGTTTTTAAATATTCGTAATTTAAAATTGAATACTCCTGAATTAGCGAACCATTAGTTTAATCATTCTTGATTCTTCAAAATACCCCTCGGGCCCAATAACAGCTATATCTACGCCCTCTCCAGAGAATCCATCTCTAGATAAAGCTGTCGATACAGCTCTGAACGCTAAATTCTTAGCTTCCTCTAAATCCATATTTTCTCTGTAGTTCTCCTCGAGAACGCCGAAGGCGATTGGTGAGCCGCTTCCTGTAGCCATATATTTCTCGCTACTTATGGTGCCGTAGAGGTCTAGGTAGTATAGTTTTGGACCACTATGGTCAACGCCGCCTACTAGAAGTTGGACGATAAATGGAGCTCTTCTTAAGAAGTAGCTCAGTACTAAGGATAGGTATTTAGATATTGTTTCTGTAGAAATAGGTTTACCGTGTTCAAACCTATAGGTTTTAGCAATGAATCTAGCTTCTTCAACGAGGAACTGAGCATCAGCTACAAGTCCAGATATCGTTATTGCAATTCTATCATCTATCTTCATAATCTTCTTAACAGCTTTGTGATACACGGACGACCCAGCTGTAGCTCTCTTATCGCTAGCTAAAACAACGTATTTATCGGTTACTAAACCCACAGTAGTAGTTTTAGATTCCGATTTCAAAATCGAACATCCTGAACAATTCTTTAAGAACCATTTTTATACTAATTGAGATATTTAATTATTGATTCAGTTATTGAAAATATGGTAGTAGTTCTTGAACGAAATTCACGAAATAACTCTACCCGTAAAGATCGTGGTTGGACCAGCTGTCCTCAACAAAATTAGCTCTTACTTATCCAATATACTTACCGATAACGCTACTGTTGGTTTAATAACTGGACCGAATACCTATAGAGTAGCCGGTAGAGTTGTTGAGGAGAACTTGGGAGAATACGGTTGTAAAACCAAGGTCTGGATAGTTGAAGATGCTTCAATTAGCGAGGCTGAAAATATCCTTAGAGAAGCATCCACTATAGATAAGTTAAAAGTCTTTATCGGAGTGGGTGGTGGGAAAACAATAGATATTGCTAAATACGTCGCTATGAAACTACAAGGAATTGTAATTAGTATACCTACTGCACCCAGCCACGATGGAGTAGCTTCACCGTTCGCTAGCCTTAAAGGTTTAGATAAACCCTTGAGTATACCTACTAAAACCCCCTACGCTATATTGGCTGATATAGATGTGATCTCGAAAGCTCCACCTAGATTAATAAGATCCGGTGTAGGAGACCTTTTAGGTAAACTAGTTGCTGTTAAAGACTGGAGACTTGCGCATAAATTGAGAAACGAGTATTATGGTGAATACGCTGCTCGCCTAGCCTTATTATCGGCTGAACACGTTATACGTTACCACGAATTGGTAGCATCTATGAAGCCGGAGGGAGTTAGGATCCTAGTTGAAGCACTAATTAGTAGTGGTGTTGCTATGTGTATAGCTGGTTCGTCCAGACCAGCGTCGGGATCCGAACATTTATTCAGCCATGCTCTAGAACAGTTAGCGCCGGGTAAAGCTCTGCATGGTGAGAAAGTTGCTTTTGGTACAATACTTATGCTGTACCTGTATGGAGATAGAAAATGGATTCTAGTTAAGAAAATTATGAAGAAACTAGGTTTACCAACAACGGTTAAAGAATTGGGTGTTGAACCGGAAACTGTTGTTGAAGCACTAGTTTTAGCTCCTAAAATCAGACCAGAGAGATACACGATACTGGGGGAGAATGGAATTAGTAGAGAAGCTGCTTGGAGATTATTGAGAGAAACAGGTGTTATCTAGTTACTCCTTACTCCTAGCTATTACTTCTTTGAAAACAATTTTATCAATACTTTCTTTAAAGAAATCGAGAACATCTGATGCTAACGATATTTTACCATATTGTAAATCTCCTCTACTAACGTATTTACTCGGTATTGTAAACGATACCTCCTTAGTTTGAGGATCATAAATTACTTCTAATTCATCAATAGGTATTCTCAAATGCCTAGATGCTAAGTGTTTTAATTTATCATTAATATCTTCGAGTTTAGCAACGAGTTTAGCTTTATATATGAGGGTTTTACCGGCTAACGGGTGGTTAAAATCAACAGTAACCCTACCCCCATTAATGCTTTTAACAATACCCTTAACCCCGCCGATTTCAACAACATCTCCAACAGTGACGGTCAATCCTCTTCTATGGAAATCTCTTAAACTAAAAACTTTCACTTTACCGGGATCTCTTGGACCATAAGCTTTATCTGGAGAAACCTCAATAGTTCTTTCTTCACCAATACTCATCTTCATAATCTCTTCTTCAACGACTTTATTAATCCACCCCTTACCGATAACAATTAGTTGTGGACCATAAATCCTCCCGGATTCATAAATATTCATTTTCTTCGCTAACTCCTCGTTAGTCGTATCTATAACGTTCCCCGTTTCCTTAACGTATACGGTGTATTCGAGTAGTATGAAATCCCCTTCACTAATAGTCATAAACTACACTCCATACAAATTCACTTACTTAGAAAAGGGATTAATGAATAGCAATTTAAAACCATTACTTTCTAAACTATATTCCACAAATCGTCATTTAAAACATGAATATTCTCGATAACCTTACCCCTACTAATACTCTTCATTTTCTCGGAATCCACAAGTGCTCGACCAACCATAATAGGTTTAAAAAACTCGTTATCAACAACAATTACTATATCGTTTTCTCTAAAAGAACCACCAATAGCTTTTACACCAGGAGCCATTACATCAGCACCATTAAGGATCGGTTTAACAGCCCCCTTATCAACAGCTACCCATGGAAAACCCTTTATACCATGTTTCAACAGGAATTTAAGATGAGGCAACCACTCGTTATCTCTACGAATCAATGCTGGAACACGATCAATAATAATAACTTCTAAACTCTTATCTATATGCAGGATCTCGATAACAGAATCCTTACTGATCTCGAGATTAGGGAAACGCATACGTAGCGATTCCAATAACTCCTTCCTATCACGTTTCGATAAAGTGTATCTACGGGTCAAAACAACATCTCCAAAATATTCTATACTAGTAATCAACATAACCGTATTTATCAAAACAATTTATCCTCAATAAAGTATAAAGCAATTATTTTTGAAAACGATAATAATGTTGAGAAACGGAATAACCGTAATTCTAGAACATCGGTAAATCAGCTGAAAATAATCTAAAGTTAACTAAATTACAATACCGTATTTACCACAATTCGCGGTTTAATTCGTAAAAATACTCTCTAAGTCCCAATACATTCCGATTTTTAGATAAAACACAAGTATTCATAACAGTTCTTATCATGGTAGTTTTAATAAGGGTTTAATTTAGATTATGTCTGAATTATCGAAAATAAATTAGCTGTATCCTCTATACCTAAATTCAGCGATATAGATGAATTATCGAGGATTTTTCAGTTCAGTTATCGTTTTAATAGAACCAATTGAAACATACTTCGGAAGTGAAGTGTTAGTGATTGCCCCCTCGTAGCGGAATGTTTGCAACGGCTTATCTACTCCACAGAGGAATAGAACTTAACAACGCTATAATTCATGTTCGGAAAAGAAGACGGGGGCTGTTGAATCAACTGGCCAGCTGTGTTCTTGAAAATTACTATGTTTTGATAGGAACTTATTCGATAAGCATATGTGGAAGCATATGTTCTAAAATACTATAATTACTAATAGAGCTACATAATCACCTGAACATAGTTATTTATATAGATAAAACAGTTTACACAACACTATAACATTGCTTCAGCAACGAATTCATAAATACCGCTTTGAGAAATAATCTCCTCGAGAAAAACGTGTTGGAACTATTGGGGAATCATGATTTAGAAACACTCTTAATCGAATTATCCCACACATTAGATTATAGTAGAGACTCTCGAATAATCTATAGTGATTCCTATGCGTCAAAAAGTATAGTTATAGAGTTATATTGCGAAACTAATTGTACAGATATTCTAAATAATTAATTATATTGAATTACTGAGTAAACAATACGGGTTAAATACTAAATTCGTTGAGTAGCCTTATATTGTAGGAATAGAATAATTGTCGATGACGTTGAACCACCTGAATAATCTATTTTCTAGGTAAATACGATCATTGATTCCACTCCATCTCCGACTATTTCTATTCATCAACAAGGAATTTTGTAACACAATAACGATATTTATTATTGATTGAACATATGATGTGCCGATTCGTTTCCTTTAGTAAACGATTCTTTATAACCGTGTAAATCTCTTTCAAAACAGTTTATATTTATTAATCCCAACTAGATAGATTTAGTTTAATTCTTCTAAATTTATGAGGTTATTTCATGGAAGAAGCTACCGTTAAAGAAACAGCTCATAAATTGCTTGAGAGCTATTTGGGTAATAAAGTGTTGATCAGAGTTAAAGGGGATTTGGAGATAAAGGGGAGATTGAAGAGTTTCGATCAGCATTTAAACCTGGTTCTCGACGATGCTGAAGAAATTAGAGTGAATGGAGATGTTAGGAGAATAGGTATGGTGATTGTTCGCGGGGATTCGGTAATACTAGTATCGCCTGTTAAAGAATAGGTGAGTAATACATGGTTAAAGGAACTACTAGTTTCGGTAAACACGGTAGGAGTAAGACACACATTAGATGTAGAAGATGTGGAAGACACTCATATAATGTTTCTAAAAAATACTGCGCGGCTTGTGGATACGGTAGATCTAGGAGAATTAGAAGATATAGTTGGCAGAACAAGAAAGTTAATCGAATTAGAGTTGTTTAACAAAGATTAATAGAAAATGATATTCCATCTAAACTCGTTAATACACTACACGATACTCAACAATTTTCTGTTAACAATTATTCTTGAAACACCTAATCAATAGTTGTAAGAATTTTAATCTGAATAGGTAAAAATCATATAAATATAGTTATATGTGTGAGGGGCCGGTAGCTCAGCCTGGAAGAGCGTCGGCCTTGCAAGCCGAAGGTCCCGGGTTCAAGTCCCGGCCGGTCCACTCTCAACTAATTTCCACATAGGAATCTTCATTTCTCAATAGGAGTAGTTCCTCATTATTGATTTCTTAAAAACTAAACATTGTTAACATAGCATGAACTATTGAGTTAAATTAACTATGAGGAAAGCCTAAAACAAAAAAACTTAGAGTACGGTAGTTAATACAATTATATCTATTTTACTCTCTCTTCAACAACGATCATTGTAACTGTTGCTCTAATATCGCTTAATCTCCTAATTCTGTTGGTTATGAGATCCCTAACTCTCTCTAGAGAATCCGCTTCTATCTTAACTACAACATCGTATGTTCCATACACTATGTATGCTTCCCTAACTTCAGGAATAGATACGAGTTCCTCTAAAACCCGGTTTTCACTACCTACTTCAGTCTGTATAAGTACTATAGCTTTAGCACCCAACACGTACACCTAACAAATCTATTGTGTTGTTAAATTATATATAAGTTGAAGAATAGTTAATAACACTAATACTGCTCTCATAACGATAAAACAAATATGTGGAAACCTCTGGATTAACCATAGGTTGTTTACGAATGTCTATGAAAAACTACTCGTACATTAAAACCGTTCTCGGAGTAGTTGTGAATATGGTTGTATTAATACTAATGAATATTAGTTATGGATTGCAGGAAAATAGTGTTTTCCGTATAATCCCATGGTTCGACCTATACACTATAGTTACTGGAGCTATCGTTACTTTGATTTTCATTTACTTAACGGATTCATACATATTAGCGGTACTAAATACCGCTCTACTAGTAACTCCACTATTGTTTTCAAAAATACATATTTCTACAGCAATATATACGGTTGCTTCAAGCATATGGATAGTTTTCATATCAAAAATATTTATTAAAAAAAGAGATTTTATTCAAACAATAGACTTTAAACACTTAAAACTACCCAAAACTAGTTTTGAAGAAATTTTGAGAAAATACGTTATTACAATAGCTTATCTATCTCTAATCTACCCAATAGTAACGTTGATAGTAGCATATGCTCTTAAATCAATAGATATTTGGATAAACATGGTTCAATTCATTAGAACCACACTACCATTATTTCTACTAAATATACTGTTATTGATAATCATAATACGTATTGCTTCAAACAATAAAGAATTGTTTGTTTCAGCTACTCTCGCACCGCTCAACGCACTCTCATTTGTACCACTACTAACACGTCTCTTAAACACTATTGGTGAAACAACAAGTTATAGTAAACACGATTTCATAATTGAAGATCCATCTAGAGGATTGGTTTTTGGAAACATATGTTCGAAACTAACGTATGGATACATTACTAAACCATATGTAGAGGTGGAGGGAGCATTAGAAGGTAGAACATGGTATTGGAGGAGAGAAAATGGACTCTTAATTGTAGATTTATCTAAACTACCTAATAAACACGTCCTTATCGTAGGTTCAAGCGGTTCTGGTAAATCATTGTTAGCTAAACATCTCATCTTAGAGTTCTATAGTAAAGTTAGTAGGAAAATATTGGTTATAGACCCGCATGGTGAATACCGTGTTTTATCGAGATTAATACCAGATCTCGTTTTCATCGACGCTTTCGAAACCAGTATAAATCCTTTAGAACTTGGAATTATAGGTCCGAAAGATAGGGCTAATCAACTATCACATCTAATTGCATCGATGTTTAAACTAGGACCTTTACAGAGACAAGCTTTAGAAGAAATTTTTATCAAAACATATGAGGAGTATGGGATAAATCAATCAGATCGATCGACGTGGATTAAGAAACCACCTACATTCCAGAACGTTCTAGATTATTGTTTAAAACATATGTCTGAAAATGAGGTTTATGGTAGGATATACGCTTACCTTAAATTCCTAGCAGATAATGTTTTTTCAGAAACAACTACTAATTTATCGGATATCCTTGATAAACCGGCTGTGTTCGCGTTAAACAACTTGAGGAGTGACTACGTTAGATTACTATACGTTGATGCTCTTCTAAATAAATTGATCGAAACAATGTATAGAATCCGCTTCGTAGGTGAACAAATGATCGTTTTAGACGAAGCATATATGCTAACGAGTAGGGAATTCGTGAAGAGAAGTATATCTAGATTACTAGCTGAAAGTAGAAAGTATGGTGTAGGTATAGTATTCATAACTCAAAATCCATTATCAACACCATCAGTAATTGTAGAAAATACTGCTATAAAAATAGCTTTCAACATTAGTGAACCACGTAATCTTGACTACGTTATTGGTATGCTTAGCGGTAGGTACGATAAGGATAAAGTTAACGCTATAGCAAGAGTTTTGAAGAATCTTAAAAGCTTAAATTATGTTGTTTCATTTAGTGGTATAGAAGAACTATTTCTAGTTAGTGAAGAGGGTTTTGTAGATAAATTTATTTGGAAAGAGGCTAAGGGAGTTGGATGATAAGCAATCGCAAGTAGAATTCAACAAGGATTTCCTGAAGAGAATAGAGTATATAGAAGGATTCGTCAAGATCAGTAGGAAATGGACTATGTTAATTAAAGGTGAAACCAGTATTAATGATCTGAAGAAAACTATTGAAGAAGCTTTTAAACAAAGAGAGAAGGTATCTGTTGAAAAAATTAAGAAAAAAACCGCTAAGAAGAAAGTTAGTAGGAAAAAGAAGAGTAAGAGTTCTAGAAAATCTAAAAAATAATGAATACTTGTATGTAGTTTCTAGTAAAACATCAAACGTGTTTTTCAATATGATCGTATTCTCTACACTGAAGATAAGTAGGTATTCAGCAAATTCCGTAAAGCTCTATTATTCATCATAGTGGAGGCGTTGATTAGTTGAGCAGTAGGTCCATTACTATATCTATTGATGTTACACGAAGCCCTAGAGTAACTTTAGAGTTAAACAATGCTTCCGAATTTCTGAAATGTATAGAGAGTGAAGGCTATTCTCCACTAGACCTTTACGAAACTAAAACTATTCTCGAGAACTTCGATGAATATTTCCGTTTAGCTAAGAAAAAGTTTCAAGATTATATTGTTCCAGCTAGAGACCCTAAAGAAGTCGTTGAAGGTAAGAGTATTGTACATAAAGTTAGGTTAATCGTTGAAAATGGTTCTAAAATGGTAGAGTTTGTTCTAGACCGTAGAGTTGATCTTGAAAAAATCAAAAACTGTCTTTTGAAAATAGGTTTCAATGAAGTAGTTATTATAGAATCCCTATAGAAATCTCTCCATAATGACTATGTTTCCTTCGAAATACTCATCTTCACTCAATATGTTGTGGTACGTATATGACGGGTTTGTGTTCTTCATTACTTAAACCCCGGTTTTATGATTTATAATGTTTCGTAAAATATAGTGTTTCAGTAGGTTGATACGGGGTTTAGAAATTGTTCAAAGCAATTTACCCTAAAGCGTCTAGGTTTAAACCCTTAGCTCAAGCCATAGCTAAGATTAGTGATGAAGCGCCATTCTATGTCTCCGTTGATGGATTAGAAATAAAGACTCTGAGTCCGGATAAGACGGCTTTATTAATCATTAAATTACCAGCTATTGTTTTCGAAGAATTCAGTATTGAAGATAAAGTTTCGTTCTCGGTTGCTTCAAGTGAATTGAATAGAGTTTCCCGTAGAGCTGGTAGGAATGATTCTATGGTTATGGAATTGATTAAGGAAAATAATGTTTTAAGAATTGGTTATAGAGATGCTAAAACAGGTATTGAGAGGAGTTTCTATCTCAATCTCCTAAACTACGAGCTTAAAGAACTTAGTGAACCAAAAATTGATTTTAACGTTACGGTTAAGATGCTAACTAGTGATTTTAAACATATAATTCGTGATGTTAAAGCTATTGGTGAAGAAGCTGTTTTCCACTATAGGGATAATAAGTTATACGTGATTTCTAGAACTATGCAGAAAGAATATGTAGGGGAGTTCAGCGAAGGGAATCCATTAACGTACTTATCATCAACCAAGGATGATGTAAAAGCTAGTTATAGTATAGATATTCTAGAAGCAGCAATTAAAGCAACAGCGGCTTCGAAAACTCTAACAATACAGTTCGACCAGGATAAACCTATGAGAATAGAGTTTGAAATAGTTGGTGGAGGTAGCCTGATATACTGGATTGTGCCGAGAGTAGAGTGATCAGATCTTACCACTAGATTTACCGCCTGATTTACTGGATAGAAACTCGATCTCTTCTAGAAACTTCTCAACTTCTTCTTTCAAACTCTTCTTAACAACTCTCTCTCCTGTTTCTAATACCCACGCTTTTCTAGGACAAACTTCTCTTTTGATACATGATATACAACAATGAATACAAACCATTACGTCGCTAACAAGACCGCATTGCTTAACAGGGTCGTGTCTAAAGCATAAACTACATGTTTCCCAATAGATAGTCATTTCAAACACCATATTAAGAAAATATTTGTTTTGTAAAATAAGTGAGAGCTCTTATCTACGTATGTAGTTTACTTATCAATACATACGTGTAAGTATAAGGATAAATTTCCAATTTAATCATCCTCATAATAGTTAGGTGTAGATTCTTGCTTTTAGAAACAATAATATATGGTAGAGGGGGTCAAGGAGGGGTTACTGCTGGTAATATACTTGTTCTAGCAGCTATGTATGAAAACCTATATGGACAAAGCTTCCCATTCTTTGGAGCAGAGAGGAGAGGGGCTCCCGTAACTGCTTTCGTGAGAATTAGTGATAAACCTATTCTTAGACACGGTATGTTTAGTGAAGCAGATATCCTGATCGTTTTAGATAGTAGGTTATTGGATATCGGTGTTGTTAAGAATATTAGAGTTAGAGATAAGGGTTTTGTTATAGTGAACTATCCTCCAGAAAAGGATTTGAAACGAGATAAGTTGAATCTAGCGGGGGAATCATCAATATATGTTGTAGATGCAACGAGGATCGCTATGGAGAATAAATTAGTAGTAGCTGGATGGCCCGTTGTTAATACATGTATATTAGGAGCTTTCTCTAAAGCAACTGGAGTTATTAAGATAGATAACGTTATCAAAGCTATCAAGGAGTATTTTGGGGGAAAAATAGGGGAAATAAACGCTAAAGCAGCGCGTGAAGCATATGATAAAACAGTTAGAATAGAGGTATAGTTGTTATGGATAAACCAATTGTAGTTAAACCATTACATGGTAGACTACCATTATCCACGCCGTCTATAGGTGTAGCTGGAAAAACGGGTTTATGGAGAACCGAGAAACCAGTTGTTGATAACAATAAATGTAGAGTATGCTACTTGTGCGAAATATATTGTCCGGTAAACGTGATTAGAGTAGAACCCGATACTAGGGTCTCAATAGATTATGAATACTGTAAAGGTTGTGGTATATGCGCTGAGGTATGTCCAGCTGGAGCTATAACGATGGTTAACGAGGAGTGAAAAATGGGTTTAAAACTCGTTCTTACAGGTAATCACGCTTTAGCTTATGCAGCTAAAGTAGCTAGAGCTGAAGTGATTGCAGCATACCCTATAACGCCTCAATCACCAGTTGTTGAAAAAATATCTGAATTGATAGAAGCGGGTATTATGGATGCTAAATTGATTAATGTAGAGTCGGAACATTCGGCTCTAGCAGCGTGTTTCGGCGCAGCTGTTGCTGGAACTAGGGTATTCACAGCTACTTCTAGTCAAGGATTACTATACATGTACGAATGGATACACTGGGCTAGTAGAGCTAGAATACCCATGGTTCTAGGAGTAGTTTCTAGAACAATAAATACTCCATGGAATATATGGCCCGACCATAGCGATTTCGTCGTCAATAGAGATACTGGTTGGATTATGGGTTACGCTATGGATAATCAAGAAGCTTTCGATATGACTCTACAATGTTTCAAAATAAGCGAAGATCCGAGGGTTTTCCTACCATGCATGGTCGGTATAGAGGGTTTCATACTAAGCCACGCATCTATGCCGGTTGAGATCCCGGATCAGGATGCTGTAGACTCATGGCTTGGACCTAGGAGACAACCGTACGTAATAGATGGTTCAGAACCTTTTGCTCTAGGTGGTTTATCGATGCCACTAGAAACAGAGGAGGTTTTCGTAGGAATACAGTTGGCTATGAAGGAAGCCGTTAATGTAATTAGAGAGGTTGATAAAGAGTATGGAAAGATATCTGGTAGAAGCTATGGAGGGTTAATACAGTGTTTATATTGTGAAGACGCTGATTACCACGCTGTATCGATGGGTGCTTGGAGCGGTGATTTAATAGAGGCTGTTGAGGAGCTTAGGAGAGAGGGCTATAAAATCGGTGTTGTTAGAATAAGATTCATGAGACCCTGGCCTGAAGAGGATTTATTCAAAGTGCTTAGAGGTAGTAAGGGTATTTTGGTTTACGATAGAGCATTGAGTTTCGGAGCATATGGTGTTCTCTTCACAGACCTAGTTACTGGATTGGCTCTTAGAAACCCCGATCTGCCTCCCATATGGAACATAGTGGCGGGTATTGGTGGTGTCGATATTACCAGTAGCGATTTCTATAGGTTAACGAAGGAGTTCGTTGAGAACGTGGAGAGGGGCGATACTAGGATTAAACACTACTGGATTACTAAGAAGGGGTTGAGGGTGTAAATATGAGTGGTAAACCACCGTTACCATATGGAATGAGGAATGTCGTATTACCAGGAGACGCTGCTTGTCAAGGATGTCCAATACCGTTAGCTTGGAAAACCATGTCAGCAGTATTTGGTGAGAAAATGATCCTCGTTATACCGGCTTGTTGCAGCAGTGTTATTCTAGGTATCTATCCGAATCACTCCATTAGAGCTTCAGTAATACACGTAGCTTTCGCATCAGCAGCAGCCGTTGCCTCCGGAGTTGCCGAAGCGTTGAAGAGAAGGGGGATTAGAGATACGCAAGTAATAGCGTGGGCTGGAGATGGAGGAACCGCTGATATAGGTATGGCTTCTTTGAGCGGAGCTGCTGAGAGGAATCATGATTTCATATACATAATGTACGATAATGAAGCTTACATGAATACCGGTATTCAGAGAAGCTCCTCGACACCTAGAGGAGCATTAACAACGACTACGCCAATTCTTGGTAAGAGTGAGAATAAGAAGGATGTCGCCAGAATTATGGTGGCTCATAACATCCCCTACGTAGCTACAGCTAGTGTAGGGTATTTACATGACTTCTACGCTAAATTACAGAGAGCTAAGAATATTAGAGGATTTAGATTCATACAGCTACATGCCCCATGCCCAATAGGTTGGAGATTTGAACCTCGATATACCGTTAAAATTGCTCAACTAGCTGTTGAAACAGGGGCTTGGATACTGTACGAATACTATGATGGTAAAATACATTTATCTGGAGCTAGTAAGCCATACCTAGATCCTTCTAAGAGGAAGCCTCTGGAAGAATATATTAAATTACAGGGTAGGTTTAGAAACGTGAAGCTTGAAGATATCGAGGAGTTGAAGAAATACATTGAACGCAACTGGGATTGGATTCGTAGAAATATGGATTAATCCTTTTAATCAACCAGTTTTTGCTTTCAATAAATTAAGAATTACTATTGAAGCTATAAAGATAGCTGAAGCTATCACTAAATAAATAGGTTTTATTTTGAAACCAATATCTGCTTCTTCATAATACCTTACTAAACCGGCAGCGGAGAAAATACTGGGAGATTTACTTTTACCCTTCTTCCCTTCTTTCTTAGCTTTACTCTTCTTAGACAAACTTACACCACTAAACCATTTACTTAACAATTATTGATAAATAGATTTAAAAATGCTTCAATCAAGTTGAATGAAAGAATACTTAAACCATATAGAACGCTGCTCGAGAACATGCTCTACATTTTAACTATTCAAAACAGATTGATTATAAAATCGTATAGCTGTAGAGAACTTCTAGAATCAATATTGATTAGTAGGTGTAGATGAGTTGGTTAGTATAAGAGATGCTCAGAGAATAATTCGTGAAGATTTCTATGAAAGAGATTCTATTAGAGGACTATACGCTACATTCACATGGTTTGTTGAAGAAGTAGGTGAATTAGCTGATGCTGTTATTAAAATGGATAGGAAGAGTATTGAAGAAGAAGTTGCTGATGTTTTCGCATGGTTATTAAGTATAGTTAATCTCCTCAATATAGATCTGGAGGAGGCTTTCACGAAGAAATACATTAAACGCTCTTAATAGCTTTAATGATACTAAGCAGAGATTCCGAATCCTCCTCAACTATAGTTCCAGTAACGATAATGTCTGCGCCGTTCTCAGCGAGAACCTTAGCGTGTTCGGGTTTCCTAATTCCACCACCAACTATTAGAACGAGTTTAGTATATTTCTTCACAACACGTAAATAGAGCGGCGGAACTATCCTGTTAGAGCCGCTACCTGCTTCCAGGTAGAGATACCTTAAACCCATCATTTCAGCAGCTAATGCGTAAGCCGCTACTAACTCGGGTTTACCCTCAGGTAATGGATAAGCTTTACCAACATGAGCTACAGCTGTATCACTATAGACAACTATGTAGCCTGTCGGTAGGGTTTCGAGACCATACTTCCATATTATAGGTGCAGCTTGAACTTGAGCTTCCATAACGTAGTATCTATCAATACTATTCATGAGAACCATGTAGAGAACAGCGTCTGCAAATCTCGTTAAACAATTAATGTTTCCTGGAAAAACAATTACTGGAACTCCCGTTTTTCTAAGAATTTTCGCTGTTTCATCGGCTTCCCCAGGCGTAACCCCCAAACTACCTCCAATTAAGAAAGCATCCGTTCCATAACTCTTAGCTAGGTCAGCTGTTTTCTCAAGCATAGATGGATCAATAGATTTATCAGGATCTATTAGAGTAAAATGAAGCTTCTCACCACTAGCAAGCCTACTCCTAATGTAATCCTCAACTTTACCCAATACTATACACCGCTACTTATTCACAATAATTCTCCCTTCATTAAACTCATCAATTAATTTAGAATATACGTCGACGGCCTCAAATATTGATGGAACATTCGTCTCCCAGAATAATCCACAAGAACCACATGTTACAACAGCTTTCTTATAATTAACATCATCCTTTAATTTCTCGAAAACTATCTTAATCGTTTTATTAGAACAATTAGGACACTGGAAGAACTCTGGAATCCTCTTAATTCTCTTCACAACTTTCCTATACTTCCTCCTCCTCTTACCCAAATCAACCACCTCTATAGAGAATTCTCCTTAATGAAGTACTTATGTTTAAATCCATTATCTCCTTTAACACACTATATAGAGTTTCGTAATCAACATATAAAACCCTATAATTCCCACTAGTTTCACTAATTAACTGGTAAACCAAATGTTTACAATAACTCTTCCTACCACTAATAACTTCGACTGCGAAACTAGTGCAACTACAGTATAATCTAGGTAGAACAACGTAGTCCTTATCAACACCTGTGTAAACCCATATATCGGGTTTCCAAAAATCCCTATCACTATCTATAACTAGTTTAACAAATCTCCTCGAAAAGAACTCTATAGACGGTCTACTAACTCGAATTTCATTTATATTTAATTCATTGATCCTAACGATATTCTCTCTAAAATCCATAACTTCACATTCTCCTACACATAACTCTAACTAAACCCTTCTCAGGTCCAGAAATAAGTATGTAATCAACTAGTTTATTAATGAAAATCCCCGTTTCAACCACGCCATCAATTCTCAGTTCTTTATCGAAAGCTTCCGGATCCAATATTACGCCTGGCTTTATATCAATAATATTGTTACCACTATCTGTTACAACATATGAGCTTTTAGAATCCATTCTAATAACTGGGTTAAAACCTCTATCTTTAAAGTAATTATAAACACTCATTAGCTTATTCGGCTTGACTTCTATTGGAATAGGTTTAAGATATAAATAATCCTTACCGTTAAACTTAGAATAATCGCCAACATAGATCCTTAATTTACTTCTAGAAGCAAGAATCTTTTCCCAATTGAAAGCACCGCCCCTCCCTTTAACTAAATCCATTCTAATAGATGCTTCGTCGAAACCATCAATATACACATCAATTTGCGAAGAAGCTTCGGGGGCAAGACGGGATTCTATACCCATACTCGCTAAGTAATTATGGGTAGAGGTGCTGGAGGAGAAAACGATCTTTTCCTTGAGCATACTATTCTGTACTAAAAGGTCTATGAAATACCTAACTGTAGAACCTGTACCCAAACCTATAACAGAAGCTTCTTTAAAAACATCTTTGAAAAACTCGTATGCTACATTACAAACAAGTTTCTTATAATACTCCAAAAGAAACACCCATTAATGGGCCCGCGGGGATTTGAACCCCGGGTCACGGAGGTTTCCGCTATATAGCCCCGAACCCCGCATCCTAACCAGGCTAGACTACGGGCCCATTCATACCCCCTAATAATCAACATATTCTTTTTACTTACATGGATTAAAATCTTTACTTAAACTACCTATTCACTATTCTCGCCAAGTTCTCGCTAAATGGTTTATATACAACGCCTTTCTCAGTTACTATAGCAGTAACTAGATCCGGGTCTGTAATGTCGAAAGCATAATTCAGTACTTTAACATTACTTAATGTAATGAGTTTATCTCCAATTTTCCTAACTTCATCTCCACTCCTCTCTTCAATTACAATATCATTTATGGTTGAATTTAGGTCTATGGTACTGGTTGGCGCAGCTACGTAGAAAGGTTTATTGAATCTATTAGCTATAGTAGCGATCATGAAAGTACCTATTTTATTCACAACGTAACCTTCTCTAGTGATTCTATCAGCTCCTACAATCACGAGATCAATCAATCCCTTCCTAAATAATAAACCAACAGTATTATCAGTTACAAGTGTTACTGGAATACCCTCTTTCATCAACTCCCAAACAGTTAGTCTAGCACCCTGTAGAACTGGTCTAGTTTCGGTAGCTATAACTCTAATTCTCTTACCACTATACCAAGCAGCTCTAATAACGCCAAGCGCTGTTCCATAACCAGCAGTAGCTAATGCACCTGCATTACAATGCGTAAGAATAGTTGCACCATCCGGTACTAGCTCTGCTCCAAACTCGCCTATTTTAACGTTAGCTTCGATATCTTCATTCAATATATTCAAAGCTTCTTCCCTAAGCTTAGATACGGTTTCTTCGATACTGAAACCATTCTCGATAGAGTTTCTAAGAACTCTCCTCATCCTATTGAGAGACCAGAATAGGTTACGAGCTGTTGGTCTAGTATTCCACAATTTATCGATAGATTCGTCAACTATGTTTAGAAAAGAAACTCTATCACGAACGTCTTTAGAAACTCTATTGGCGTAAGCATATACTGTTAAAGCAGCAGCAACTCCTAAAGCTGGAGCACCTCTAATCTCCATTTTAACAATAGCATCAACAACTCTATCTACATCATCGCTACAAACAATCTCTTCCTCAAAAGGAAGTTTCAGAGTATTAATCCAACAAACCTTCTCGTCGCTTAACCAAACAGCTTTAATATGCAACTGATGTTTCAAACCAAACACCATTGATTACTCTATACGATGACAATCTATATAGAAACACACTTGATATTCTTATCCTCCACCATCAAATACTATACAATCCCAAGTTTATAAGAAACTATAGGAGCTTCGTAGCCAAGAAACACGTTATATTTCGAATTCAGAGAAGCGAAACGTTCGTTACTACAATGTTATAACCACATTACAATAATCTCTCGAAACAACTTTTCAATAACGTATTCCAACATTCTCTATAATTAATAATTCTTTATAGAGAAAATCAAGCTTAGCTCAACGCTACACTTACATTAAGTAATTATGGGTAGAGGTGCTGGAGGGGAAAACGATCTTTTCCTTATCACAGTTATATATCTACTCTTAACCATGGGGTGTGTGGAAATACAATTGAATATCTTGTTCAGTATCTTATAAAACATTGTTGTAAATATGAGTTGGAGATTAGTACTACGTAATTATTTCGTTTATCTAAGGTGTTACACGTGGAGGCTAATATTTTAAAACTAGATATTGAGAAATGCATAGGAGTCGTTAACGGTAAAGCTACAATATCCGAGCTCGAGAATAAATGGTTCGGTACCGTTAAGGAAAACACGCTTGAACTAGACTTAGTTGAAGTAGCTTATCTCATGCTTAAAAACAAGTTTAAAGTAAAGATTGGAGAAGAAATAATTGGAGATTTCAATTTATTCCTAACAAAGATCCATAAGTGTCTCGATAAGATGTTTTGGCCTAAACTACTCGTTTACCAGGATCTGCGTGATAGAGGTAGGAGAGTTAGAGTTGTAGGTAACGATAGGTTTCTCATTAAAGATAAAAGTGGTGATTTAAAAATAGTTGTTGTTCTCGAAGAGGGTGGTTTAAAGAACGTTTCAAGTATTTTGGAGGATTTAGCTAAATCAATTGATCTAAATATTAGTATCGTTTATGCTATAGTTAGTTTACAGGGAGATTTAACGTATTATGAAGTTAAGAAAATTGAGCCGAGGAAGAACTAGGTTATGTCGAGATTCGATACTAAACCACCGCGTGGAGTTAGAGATATTGTTAAGAAAGATGCTGAACTATACGAGTACTTAATAGATACTTTTAAGAAAACAGCTAGACTACATGGTTTCAAACCAATTATACCGCCCACAATAGAGTACTATAGTTTATTTGAAGCTAAGAGTGGTGTAGAAATTAGGAAATCAATGTATGTTTTTAAAGACAAAGCTGGTAGAACAATAGCTTTAAGACCCGAAGCAACAGCCAGTATAGTTAGAATCTATCTCGATAAACTGAGGAGTGAACCTAAACCTATAAGATTATATTATGTAACACAGTGTTTTAGATACGAAGAACCTCAAAAAGCTAGGTATAGGGAGTTCTGGCAAGCCGGTCTCGAAATTATTGGTGAACAGGGTATAAATGCTGATTTATCCGTAGCCTATACAGCAAGTTCTTTTCTAGAAGAAATCGGTTTAAAACACAACTATATTGTTAACAACATCTATATACTGAGAACGCTTTTAACTAAGATGGGAATAAATCAGGATATTCAAGACCATATATTACACCTCATAGATAAGAATATGATAAATGAAGCTTTAGAATTAATTGAAAAGAGTAGTAATGGATCTGCTAGAAGTATAGTAGAGAAACTATTAGGAACCAGTATTGAAATGCTCGAATCATTCATAGATGAGAATAGAGATGTATTTGGAGAAACATATAGTAAAGTTAGGTTTGAATATGAGAGATTATTGGAATTCATCAACTACCTTAGAGAAGTTGGATACGAAGTAAGATATGAACCAAAACTAGTTAGAGGTTTAGCTTACTACACTGGTTTAATCTATGAGTATAAAACCGAGAAATTAATGCAAAGCATTGGGGGTGGAGGTAGATACGATGGATTAACGGAAATTTATGGAGGTGTATTCGAGTATTCAACGGGATTAGCTTTGGGATTAGATAGGATTGCTCTAGTTATGGAGAATAGCGATATTACGAGAAGCTTCCCAAAAGGTGTTGTTATAATTTCTCTACAGAACACGCCGTTAATGTATAGCTATAAGTTGTTGAAACAAATAGTTGAGAAGGGGTTTGAAGCGTGGGTTTATAGAACTGGAAACTTAGGTAAAGCGATAAGTCTAGCGGATAGACTAGGTTATGGACTTGTAGTTATAGTTGGTGAAAGAGAAGTTAAGGAGAATAAAGTATCTGTGAAAAACCTGCGTAGCGGAGTTCAAGAAACAATAGCTTTAGAGAAAATAAGCGAGTATTTAGAAAAAACAATGAATTCCCAGAATTAAACCTTCAATATTCTAATTACCATGGTGATAGTATCTAAAATCTAAACTTATTATCCTAACATAATTATCAATAAATAAAAATCTAGAGTGGAATTGAGGATGATCTTATCATGAATAAAGTAAGATTAGAGAAGATTTCGGATTATGAGTGGAGAATACCTCGTACTTATAAGAATTGTATGAAAACAGATACTATAGTATTCGCTGATGAATACTTATTAGAAGAAATGACGGGTGATTTAACGTTAGAACAGGGAGCGAATGTAGCGTGTTTACCGGGAATAGTTGGTAATGCTTATGTAATGCCTGATGGTCATCAAGGATACGGTTTCCCGATCGGAGGAGTCGCTGGATTCGATCTCGAAGAAGGAGTTGTTAGTCCTGGCGGTATAGGTTACGATATTAATTGTGGAGTAAGAGTTCTTAGAACTAATTTGGATGAGAATGATGTTAGACCAGTTCTTAAAGAACTATTATCTGTCATCTTCACTGAAGTACCAAGTGGTGTTGGTTCAACGGGTAAGTTGAGATTAAGTATTGAAGAGCTCGATGAAGTCCTCGATCGTGGTGTTGAATGGGCTGTTGAGAAAGGATATGGTTTGAAAGAAGATATGGATTTCATCGAAGAAAGGGGTAGTTGGAGAGTAGCTGATTCATCTAAAGTTAGTAAAACCGCTAAACAGAGAGGTAGGGATCAGCTCGGTACATTAGGAGCTGGGAATCATTTCCTGGAAATACAGGTTGTAGATAAGATTTATAATCCAGATATAGCTAAGGTAATGGGGATTACGCATGAAGGGCAAGTAACTATTATGGTACATACTGGTTCACGAGGTTTAGGGCATCAAGTTGCATCTGATTATCTCGTTGTTATGGAGAGAGCTATGAGGAAATACGGAATTAACGTTCCTGACCGTGAACTCGCTGCACTACCATATAATTCTCAGGAGGCTACGGATTACTTCAAAGCTATGGCTGCAGCAGCTAATTTCGCGTGGACTAATAGACACATTATTACACATTGGGTTAGAGAAAGCTTCCGTAAAGTATTTAAGAAAGACCCTATAGACGATTTAGGTATAACGACTATATATGATGTAGCTCACAATATAGCTAAAGTTGAAGACCACGTTATAGACAATAAACATGTTAAAGTAGTTGTTCACCGTAAAGGAGCTACACGTGCCTTCCCGCCGGGCCATAGAGATATACCTACGAAGTATTCATCAATAGGGCAACCAGTTCTAATACCAGGCTCTATGGGTACAGCGAGCTACATACTAGTTGGAACAAAAGAGGGGGCTAGAACATTCTATAGCGCTCCACACGGCGCCGGTAGAGTAGCTTCACGAGGCGAAGCTATTAGAAGCTATAGTCCAGACGTTATAGTTGAAGAACTAGCTAGTAAGGGTATTTTAATTAAAGCTGCTACTAAGAGAGTTATAAGTGAGGAAGCTCCACAAGCATATAAAAACGTCGATAAAGTCGTAATGGTTGCTCACAAAGTCGGTATAGGTAGATTAGTTGTAAGAATGAGACCTATAGGTGTTGTTAAAGGCTAGAATAAGAAGATAGCGAAATATATTAGTAGTAGAGTAACGTAGCTCACTATAGAGCCATACCAATATCCCCTCCTAAAACACGATGCTAGAATAAAACATTCTATTAGAGTAGTATAAACGACATTCCTCAAAATCAACTTGTTAGTATAGTTGAATAAACCTAAACCAAGTGAGGATAAAGAGTATACTGCTAAAAACATTATAGACAATGTTAGAAACACATATATATAGTATACTCTAGATTTCTCGCACAATACTCTTCTAAATTCAAAAACATTCTCAACAACACTGAGAACATAACCAACATGTTCAACCCCACTCCGAGCATACTCGATTGGAGCCAATAACATATCAAGTACTCTACGATAAAAACCTTTAAAACCAACTAGAGATAATGCCTCGGAACTCCTCAACCCCAGAACAAGGAGGTTAGAAACGTTTTTCAATATATACGAATCCTTCGCTGATTTAATAAAAGACAAATCAATAGATTGACCTAATCTAACCTCAGAATAAACCTTCTCCAATAAATTGAAAACCTCTAACTCTAGGAGTCTAAATGGTTCCGTTAAGTAGTACAGAATTAATCCAAATAGAATCATTATAACTATATGGATAGTTACTATGTGGTTCCAAGTTATAGGAATTATAAGTGGTGTAATAACTACAACCCAGAAGGTACCATATCGTGTAAATATATCGAATTCTAAACCAATAGCGTCCATGAGCTTAAGTACTAGTAAATACGCAGTTATCGATAACACAACCAGTATGAGCGAGAAAAATACTGGGTTAATTAGAGTTATAGGAAGCATAAAGTATATTGTAACGCCTAAAACTAGTATCAGGTAGGATTCATATATGCTATCAATAAGCTTCACGTAATTATCAATTTTACTCTTCAACCCCAGAATCTCTTCTTTAATCCAGTAATCGATCAATTTAAACGTATCTCCCGAACTAAGCAGAATATCGCTGTAATTCAGGAGAAAGCTACGTAGACGTGGAGAAGTGGTTAGGAAAGCTAATTTTCTTAAACAAGTATATGGGTCTGGAATAGCTCTAGATAAAGCATTGTATACTCTAGCTAACTCCAAGTAGGGTTTAGGTATATTTAGAGAACCCTTAATAGCTTCGTTGAAAACATCATAGATCCTTAAACCACAAGATTCCATAACTAATAGAATAGAGAGGAAGTCAACAAAACTATTCTCTAAACGAATTCTTTCAAAATATAGTATAGGTTTGAATAGAGTTCTATAAAGACTACCGGTATAGTTTGAAATCCTACCATATATGGTTTCAAGAAGTTTTCTCATTATCACCTATCAACTCACCGTAATAGAAATGAACCAGTTCTTCACACAAAGCACTAGTTTCGAAAACCCCTTTAGAAACGGCTCTACTGAGGAATAAAGCTCTAGCCTCAATCTCTTCAATAGGGTTGTTAACAACTAGTTTACTGAGTTTAACTGATTTCTCAACAATTTCTTCAGCTGTAGATAGTTTAAAACCACTATTATCATCGTAATTGAAAAGAACGTTTAATTCAAGATTATCATCGACCTCGACAACCTCCCTAACTCTCCTAACCCCCTTAATATTCTCCATAACAACTATACAAGTTATGTTAGACAAGAGATTCTTAGGTATAGAGATAGGTGGGGAAGAGAGCCTCTCTATAACGGATCCAGCATCCTGAGCATGAATAGTTGTTAAAACACCATGGCCCAATCGAGAAGCTTGAATTAAAACACGTGCTTCAACTCCTCTAACTTCACCTACAACAATGTAATCGGCTCTTCTCCTCAAAATGAATTTCAATAGGGTATATGCATCTATCTTTAGAGAATCCCCAACACCTTCTCTCTCAACTAATGGATCCCATAAACCAGTTGAACCCATAATCTCAGGAGTATCCTCAATACTCACAACTCTCCGTGTAGGCGGTATTAGAGTTAATAGGGATTGGAGAAGAGTTGTTTTACCACTACCCATGCTTCCAGTAACGATTATGAAACCTCTATTCTCCAGAACAATCCATAAGTATGATGCTATGAGTGGATTCAAAGTACCGTTATCTATGAGTTTCGTTATAGTCCACATAGATCTAGGTTTCTTCCTAATAACAATACTACTCCCCTTCCTAGAAACCTCGTTTCTGAAAGCTAAACTAATCCTTAAACCCTCCTGTGTTAAACCTTCAACGAGAGGATAGGATATTGAAATATGCTTACCGACTTTACGGGAAAGCATTAGTACAAGTTTATCGACAGCATCGCTACCGACTTCGATATTCGTTTTCATCCATCCATACCAATTGAATCTACGATGAAGAACAGCTACATTACCGTCTTCAGCATTACAAGCTATTTCCTCGATATCGGGGTCTTGAATAAGTGGATGTATGAATCCATAACCATCTAAGATTTTACGGTAATAGTAGTTAATACTAATAGATTGCTCACTATATGTTTCTATAACTCGCTTATTTCTAGAGTTACGTATAGTTTCTAACAAACAATCAGTATCTTTACAAAAAGGATTTTCACGTATTAACCAAGCAACTGTATAGATAGTATTGTGATCATATGGTGGTTCAACAACAACGTATTTTAGAAAACCACCCTCTTTAACAATATAGACTTCAAGGTACTTGCCAATACTATACTTATCTACAAAATCCAGGACTCTATGTTGCTTAGGCGTATACTCCACTATGAGTTTCTCAACAATATCTTTATAAAAACCTAGATCCGGTTGGAAAAACCTATAGGGATCCAATTAATTTAACACCACTAGAGAACTCGGAATAAATAGTGAGTTGAAGAACTAATTAGTGAAAACGAGTTCACATGGTTCTGATTCTCCGTGATCGTATTTGACAATAACGTAGTATTTCCCAGACTCGAGTTTTCCATTGATAACTATATTTATATTTCTAGTAACACCGGGTTCTATTGCGACGCTTATAGGGATCGATATGTTAGTTGGATACAAAACTACTTCTCTAACCTCCGTTGATGCTGTACCAATATTTGCTATTCTAACGCTAATAATAGTCTTATCACCAAGAACTATTCCCCTAGCCGAAACAACATTAATTAAACCATAATTATGAGTTGCAGATAAGCTTCTTATAACGAAATTATAGACTAGAACACCGCCAACAAGCGTTATAACGAGTAGTACACCTGTAGCTATAAGTGGAGATACAGCTTTCAAACTCAATCACCACTATTAGAGAACAATTGTTTTAGTAAGAGAGAGTTTTACGAAACTAAAAAATAACCCAGTTTCTCAACGTTCTTCTGTTTATAACACTAACAAAAATATTGATTATGGAGAGAAGTGTAACTAGTGGAATCAAGGGTGTTCATTAATTTTGAGTTTTGAAGAGAGATTTAAACAGATCAGTCCTGCTGAATTTATATCGAAATATAGAGAGATCACTGGTTTTGTAAATCCAGTTAGAGCTATTTATCAAACTATAAGAGAACTTGTTGAAAACGCTCTTGACGCTACCGAAACACACGGTATCCTCCCTATTATTAGGATCGATATTAGGAAAGTTAATGATGAGAGAGATTATTATAAAATAACGGTTGAGGATAACGGTATAGGAATACCTCCAAATATTGTTCCAGAAGCTTTCGGTAGAGTATTATTTAGTTCTAAATACGTTCTTAGACAAACACGTGGAATGTATGGTTTAGGTGTTAAAGCAGCAGTACTCTATGCTCAGAAAACTACTGGAAACCCCGTTGAAGTCGTAACTAGTAGACCCGGTTTGAAATTCATTTATTACTTCAAGTTGAGAATCGATGAGCAGAAGAACGAACCAGTAGTTTTAGAGAAGGGAGCTTGGAGGAAGAATAAGGAGTGGCATGGCACTATAGTATCTCTAACTATAGAGGGGGATTGGAGTAGAGCTAAAGGCAAAGTTCTAGATTATATTAGGAGAACAGTTATTGTAGCGCCATACGCTGAATTAACACTAGTAACTCCCGAAAACGAAGTATACCATTACGAGAGAGTTATTGAGAAAATGCCTAAACCACCTAGAGAAACTAAACCACACCCGTTAGGGGTAGACCTAGGTGTTCTTAAAGAAATAATTGAGTCAAGTAATTACCAAACCATTAGGGACCTATTAATAAATAGTTACCAGAGTATTGGTGGAAAAACCGCTGATGATATACTCGAGAAATCGGGTATTGAAGCTACAAGAGATCCGAAAAGCCTGAGTGATGAAGAAATCCAGAGACTAGTCAATGTTATGAGAAACTACGAGAAGTATAGAGCACCATCAACTAAAGCACTATCACCATTAGGACCAGAAATAATTATTGCTGGTTTGAAAAGAATGTATAATCCCGAGTTCGTGGATGCAATATCTAGGAAACCATCTGTTTATAGCGGTAATCCATTCATAGTGGAAGTAGGGATCGCTTACGGTGGAAACGTACCTATGAGTAGTGAGGAGTCGCCGGAAGTTTTAAGATATGCTAATAAAATCCCCCTAATATACGATGAGAGAAACGATGTTATTGTTAAAGTCATTAGAGATAGTAGAAAACTGAGTCAGAAAGAGAGGGATGAAGGGTATGGTATTGATTGGATGAACTACTACGTTAAACTACCCGCTCCCATATTACTCCTAATTCACGTTTGCAGCACGAAAATACCTTTCCAATCCATGGGTAAAGAGAGTATAGCGGATACACCGGAGTTTAGGAGAGAAATCAAACTAGCTGTTCTCGAAGCTGCGAGAAAATTGAAAAACTATCTTTCGAGAAAAGCACGTGAAGAGGAGTTATTGAAGAAAACCGTTAGTATTGCGAAATACATACCTGAAGTTACTAGAGCTTTAGGAATTATAAGCGGCTATGGAGAAGAAGAATTGAGAAATAAACTTATCGAAACACTAGTATCTAGAACTAATGTAAATATTGATTTAGTTAAGAAAATCGTTGAAAACGTTGAAATAGGGGTGTAGAGGAAATTGACTATTTCTTCAATAGATAGAGAAGCTAGAGTTAGATCCATAGATATTATGAAGGAGAAGTTCACTAAGTTGGTTAAGAACATTATTGAGAATAGAGAACCCGTATTGATAATACCTAAGAGAACGTTATCGAACACCATATATGATGAGAAGAATAAATTACTACTCCTAGGTCCAGAGATGCTTAAGAGGAAATTCATAGATGTTAATGAAACAAGGAAATTTATGCAAACAATGCTTATGGCATCCATCATATACAGTGCTTTAGCAAACGATGAATACCCAACTATACGTGACCTCTACTATAGGGGTAAACATAGCATTAAATTCGTGGATTTAGAGAATAGGGTTCAATATGAGAACACGTGGGACGAGCAAGTCGAGTCTGATTCGGTAATTAGAGATTTAGAGGTTTATTTAAACCTCCTAAGAGAAGACCTCTTAATACTGAGTAAAGAGAAGGGTAAAGTTGTTGGAAACCTAGTTATAAAGAGTGGCGATGATACAATTGATCTCAGTAAAATGGGTCATGGAGCATACGCAATAGAACCAACACCTGATTTAATAGAATTCAAAGACGTTGATGCCGAGTATGTTCTAGTTATCGAGAAAGACGCTGTATTCCAACAACTACATAGATATGGTTATTGGAAGAAGAATAGAGCAATTCTAGTCACGAGCGCTGGTCAACCAGATCGAGCTACTAGAAGATTCGTTAGAAGACTCAACGAGGAACTTAAACTACCCGTATACGTTTTATGCGATTCCGACCCCTATGGATTCTACATCTACAGCGTTTTTAAAATAGGCTCTATAACGTTATCCTACGAGAGCAACAGATTAGCAACTCCAAATGCTAAATTTATTGGAGTAATGATGACCGATGTCTTCGGTTCAGAAATATTCAATAAAATAGTGGAAGAAAATCCATTCGAGAACATATCGGTAAAAGCTTTCAGTAAATTACCTTCTAAAAAACCATATTTGAGCGAGAGCGAGAGGAGGAACTTCATTATAAAAGCTAAAATGAGGGATATAGAGAGAGCTGTTGAACTAGTTGGTTTCGATATAGCCGAAGCATGTCTTGATGATAGAGAAGCTAAGAACATAGCTAGAAAGAAATCCAATTTAGCCGGATACCCATGGTTTAGAACACCAGAGTGGATTAGAGAAACATGTATATTCTTTAAAACACTATCTAAATTAGAAATCGAAGCGTTAACAGGTAAAAGCCTAAAATTCCTCGCTGAAGAGTACATTCCAGTTAAGATCGAAACGGGAGATTTCATAGATTGATGCGTTGTGGGAATCAGATGAGACAGGTTAATTCATCCCATTAGTCATACCCGTGGTTTCATCACTATAGACAACCTATATTCAACAATTATTCTTCAATAAAAACCAGTATTTCATTCAATGTATTTCTCTTACAATAGGGGCAGTAATGGTATAAATGCTTGTTTTTAAAATCCTTATCGAGATTGTAGCTAACATATAGTTTCCACTCATTACCACAATCTCTACATCTAAGCAACCAGTAGGTTATGATACACCACCTATAAGCCCCCTATCCAGTAGAAGCTTAATTGCTTTTCTCAAAACTCTCCTAACCAAATACCTCTTATTTAAATCACCATAATGTTTTAAAGCAATAGCTCTAATACTGGAAGATCTAGTTAATTCATAAAGTATTTTCAATTCCTCTTCACTAAACATCTGTTTATCTAGATATCTTAGAGCTATTCTAGCGACGTCAACAGGTTTCAAACCATAATATGGATCTTGTGGTTTAATACGGTCAAATCTCTCCAGTACTTCGAGCTCCATAATCGTTACATAAGCATCTAAAGGTAATTTACCATATATTCGTTCCAAATCTCTCAAAAGTTCGTGAACACTACTGAAACCATCTTTAACAGCATCTTCATCGTTAAGCTCATAAATCCTTTTATAATAGACATTCTTCACTAAAACTTTAGCAATAGGTTTACCGTCGGAATGTAGTATAAGCTCCTTGTACTTTGGCTTAACGATACCCAATCTAATAGTAGCTTTCTTCAAACCAGAGAGTAGTGCGTCAGCGTAGATTTTTCTCATCATTAAATGCCTACCGATATACCTAACGCGATTTTTCACCAACCCCTACGACACCGGAAGCTCTAGAACATATAGTTTAATCCAGTTCTTTTACTGAGAAATACTGGTAGATAAAGGTCTGTTTTAGGATAACCTTTTGTTTCATTCTCTAAAATCTCGATCAGCTCTTTAAGAATCATGATTTTTTGAACACCGTCTCTCCTAATTCTAACGTTTAAAGTCTCGGTTTTAACCTCTCTCTCACCCACCACCACAACGTAGGGTATCCACTCCCTACCCGCGTCTCTTATTCTCCTACCCAGAGATTCATCTCTATCATCAATATCGACTCTGAATCCTCTACTAGAGATCTCTTCAGCTATCTTAATAGCGTAATCCATATAGCTACTTGAAACAGGAATTACTCTAACCTGTATTGGCGAAATCCATGTTGGTAAACATGGTGTTCTACCACTCTTCTCCATATGAGCAGCTGTATCGAATAATGCGTATATGAATCTCTCAACACTACCTATGATCGCTGTATGTATTATTACAACATGTTTCTTCTCATTATTCTCATCAATATACGTAATATTGAATCTCTTACCATTACCAACATCTATCTGGAAAGTAGCTATTTCACGGGGTCTACCAATATTGTCGATAATATGGTATTCCACATTTATAACCCAATAGTATATTCCAGAAGGTATTATAGCTACTAGAACGGGGTAGTTTTCGTTTCTAACATACTCTAACAACATATCTCTATGCTCATTGAAGAAATCTTCAGTCACATTATACAACGCCACATATCTCCTACCGATTTTCGAAATCTCATCCATAATTTTCTTCTGGATAATAAGGGATGTTTTGAAAGCTTCATCTAAATTCTTTGTAAGAACATGGAGATCAGGCATATAGAATTTCCTAGCTCTATAGCATAGGTTCAACTCCCCCCTCTGCTCCAACCTATAGCTATCCGCAATTTCGAAAACGCCGAAAGGTAGATCTCTATAGCTAATAACCCAATCTCTAAGCATAGCGAATTGTTGGTGACAAGCAGCGTATCTAAGAACGAATCTCTCGTTATCAACATTCAGTTCATAAAGCCTATCTCCAAATAGAACAGCGTGTTCGTAAACAGGTTTTTCATTGAGATTAAACATGTTAGTACCCATAACACGATAAACAGTAATACCAAGGTCTTTTACAACGATCCATGAATACTTCATTACGAGATCCATTATCATAGCTGCATGAGGACCATACCTCATATGTCCATGGTCACTCATAGGTTCCCAATCAAAACCGAATTTAATGCAATAATCGTTAACTCTATTAACACCTCCAGGTAGCTCTACTCCAAAAACCTCCTTATCGACGAGAACTTTTAGATCAGGGTATTTACTGTAATCGAAATTAGATGGATCGTATAACTCGCCATCAGGAGTTAATATAACGAACTTCTTCTTAATCTCCCTACGCTGCACCTCCCCTGTTTCTCTAATAGATCTCGATAATTCACTCAATGGATGACCATAACATTCTAATTTAAACTCCTTGTACCAACCAAAAGGTGCTCTAAAAACACCACTAGTTTTCTCCAATAGCTTCTCTTCTAGTTTAATCAAGAGTTCTCTAGCTAAATGAGGTGGAGCGAGGTCGTTTGAAAGATGAGCATATGGGTAAACTAGAATATTGTTAGCTTTAACTCTATTCTTAATATCAATGATTTCCGAAACAGCTTTATCAACAATATATTCGTTATCACCATTCTCAACAGTAGTGAAAACAACGAGTACGTTCTCAAGCTCCAGAGAATCCTTCCCAGCCTCCTCCGCTTCATCGATTGCGCGTGAAACAATACGGTAGCTAAACTTAGATGCGTGGATTAGCAATAACTTCAAAACAAATCCACATATGTTTTTGAATAAACCTAGATTATCGAATTCTGCTTAAAACCTTGTTTAGAATCCTGAACCTGTTGAGGAGGCGTTAACTGTGGTATAGGTGGAGGTAGACCTAGAGATCTGGATAAATATACCGTATCAGCGAGAGCGTAAGCCATAACGGCTTGTACAATTGGTAAAGGCATTTTCTTATTCACAATATCTTCTTCAAGTTTCTTCGCATCGCTCTCACTACTAGCTGAAACCATAACTGAGCCTTTAAGAGTTATCTGAACAATCGGTGGCGTCGACATAACGGTAAATACGAACGGTATAGTAACTTGATTACCCTTACGCATGATCTCCCCAGAAGGTAACGTTAAGTTTATGCTAAAATCAACACGTGGAGGTATAGCTTGACTAAGCCTCTCAGCAGATATACCTACTAATTGTATGGATATAGGTATCAATCAATACACCACTATCCTGCTAGAAATCTAATATGATTTAGAGGTTTATTAACAGAATATGAAAATAGTGATCGATGCGACATTATATAATTTTCGAATTATAAATAGATAAAATACAGTATAATCAAGTGTTGTAGATTAGAGTTAGATAGAGTGATTTGTTTTGAGTGAGAAAACAAAAACAGTGAAGTTAACCGATATTCCCGGTGTTACCCCAAGTATAGCTGAGAAACTCGAAGCATCAGGTTTCACAACACCGTGGGCTATAGTTGTAGCTAGAGTAGACGAATTAGCTGAAAAAACGGGATTACCGCAATCAACAGCCGAGAGAATTATTGAGAACGCTAGGAAAATACTCGGTATAACTTTCAAAACAGCTAAGGAGATTAAAGCTGAGAGAATGAGTGTTAAGAAATTAACAACCGGTAGTAAAAACCTGGACGATTTGCTTGGAGGAGGAATTGAAACAAGAACTATAACGGAGTTCTTCGGAGAATACGGTAGCGGTAAATGTGTAGCTAAAGATACACCAATAGCTTATCTCAATCCACAATTCTTAGATATAACGTCTATTGAGGAACTATATGAGAAGTATAGAGAAATGAGTGGTGAGGAAGTATTTGAGGAAGGCTTCATTGTTAGAACGCCGAATCTCAAAATACTAGCATATGATGGGGAAGAAATCAGAATTGCCGAAGCACCATACATCTATAGGGAGAAAGTCCGGAGAATACTCGTAATAAAAACCGATTCTGGAAACATAATTAGGGTTACTGGAAAACACCCATTACTCGTTCTAAATAATGAAGGTATAGATTGGAGAAAAGCTTCTGAAATTAAACCGGGAGATTGGATCGCTACACCATCTAAAATAGATTTTAATACTAATTTAAACCCCACTATAGGAGAAAAGGATGCTTACTACATAGGATCACGTGTAGCTAGAGGAGAGAACAACCTATTACCAGGGGTAAATAGTGGAGAGAACGGGGTTTTAAAAACTATATTGAATGCACCAATCAATATCGTTAAGAACTTTATAGCGGGATACGTAGAGAACGGTGGTGGAAAAGTCGATGCTGAAAATATTGAGTTAATTGCTGAAAACGAGAAATTAGCTGTTGTTCTAACCTATCTATTACGGAGAATAGGCGTATCACCAGTTATCGAAAGAGAAAATATTGGGGGGAGAGTGAGGTATAGGATAATTATTGATGGTAGAGATAAGCTAACTATAATCAACTTATTAGCTGAAGACAATGAATTGTATAGAACGAATCACTATGTTAATGAAAATAATGTTCCAAACACGATAATGGAATTCATTGGGAAAACGTATAGAACATTAGTAGGGGTAGGTAGGAAACCCGGAAATCCATTGATGAAAACCCGTTTACCAAAAATCAAAGTTCATAATAGAAAATACGTTTCTATGGAGGAAGTTGAAAAAGCTCTAGAGGTTTTCGAAGAGTTAAGAAGAGAACTCACTAGTATTGAGAATTCGTTAATCGATGAAAATTCCCACCAAGATCTCTATAATATTATCGATAAACTCCCTTACTCAACTACGAGAATTATTGCTGAAACACTAAAAATCCCGTTATCGAGAGCGAGGAGATGTTTAAAGAAAAGAGATCTTAATGGTAGAGAGAAAGAAGTACGTGAAGCTTTATTGAAGGATTTGAAGTGGAGAATTGAGTTATTGAATAAAACAATATCTATTCTGAAGAAAATACTTGTTTTGAAATGGGATCGGGTTAGAAGTGTTGAAGAAGTAGAGTATAATGATTACGTCTACGATGTTGTGGTACCCGGATATGGGAATTTCATAGGAGGATTTATGCCCGTTATACTCCACAATACCCAGATTTGTCATCAACTCGCTGTGAATGTACAGTTACCGCCAGAGAAGGGGGGGTTGAGCGGTAGAGCTGTATATGTTGATACCGAGGGGACGTTTAGATGGGAGAGAATTGAAGCAATGGCTCGAGGAGTTGGTTTAAACGTTGATGAAGCTATGGAGAACATATTCTATCAGAGAGCATATAATAGCGATCATCAGATATCGATTATAGATGATCTATTCAGATTCGTTCCTGAAAATAACGTTAAACTAGTTATTGTAGATTCCGTTACAAGCCACTTTAGAGCAGAGTATCCGGGTAGAGAACACTTAGCTTTAAGACAACAGAGACTCAATGCACATCTACATCAATTAGTTAAACTAGCTGAAATATACAATATTGCTGTTGTAGTTACGAATCAAGTTATGGCTAGACCAGACGTATTCTATGGAGACCCTACTCAACCAATAGGTGGACACGTATTAGCGCATACACCTGGTGTGAGAGTTCAGTTACGTAAAGCTCGTGGAAATAAAAGAATAGCTAGAGTAGTCGATGCACCACACTTACCTGAAGGTGAAGCAGTATTCGCTATATTAGAAGATGGTATTAGAGATCCGGAGGAATAGATGGTAACGATTCGAACAAGATACTCTTACGACTTTGCTGAGAAGTAATGGTTATTCATAAAACACAGTGTATTCCCCGAAACATAATGTTTAGCTACGGTATTATATGAGTTTAAATTATATGAGTTTAAATAAGTATAGTAGTGGATAGTCACCAACCAATACGACTAGAATTATCGTTATTAGTAGAGGCAACATGTATGGAACTCCATATGTAACCCAAATATAATCATTTGGATTAACAAAACCATTATCGATAAGTTTTTTCAATTCGTTTTGATGAACCCAGTGATCCTCAGCTTCAACGTGAAACGTTAATCTATATGTCTTCACCACTCTACCCTCAACAATTCTGAATAGAGTTAACGGATAGTAGTGCTTACTCTTCAAATACTCAGCTATACTCATAGGTCTACCGAAAACAACTAGTAGTAACCTCTTATGAATAGGGAGTTCTCGTGGTAAAAACTTCCTATACTTAATTGCGAAAACGGTTGATTTGAATATAATGAACATTAACGATAATATGTTTGAATACAGTATTATTGGAATAACGGGGGGTAAATGAACTGCTTCACCTCTACCTATAATGTTCAAACTGTAGATATCTCTATATGGGAATAGAAGAGTTAGTTCAGCTATTATGAATACATCAGCTTTACCAATATAGCCTAGTTTAAAAATAAGTAGGAAAACGCCTAACCCAGCTACTAGTGAGAAAACGAGGTATATGAGGAAAAGAATGAATTCAACACTATCAAAGTATAGTGCGAATAGAGTTAAGAACAATACTATCGATACCGTAAGCGTAGCATATACGAGTTTGTCAGGAACATCTCTATACTTAACATCATAGATTGTAAATACGGTTAGGAAAACAACAGTATAAATAATTCTGAAGTAGAGAAGAGCTTCACTTAACAACATAGTGTTAAACCTCTGAAAATATTGAAAATAACTAGCAGTTAAAAACATACATAATTTAGATTAAAACATGGATTAATCGGTGATTATTTTGAATAATTTAAAAATACTTTGGAATCCTTGGAGATTCGAATACGTATCTAGAGCTGGGAGGGAAAGAGAATGTATATTGTGTGAACTACCTAAACGTGAAGATGGTGAAGCATATATTTTATATAGAGGGGAATGGAGTTATGTTGTATTGAATGCGTATCCATACAATAGTGGTCACGTAATGATAGCAACGTATAGGCATGTAGGTATGCTCGAGAACCTAACTCGTGAGGAGCTATCAGAAATTACTGAACTAATGGTGAGAACTGTAGCTACTGTTAAGAAAGCTTTCAATCCAGATGGGTTTAACATAGGTTTAAATATAGGTAGAGCGGCTGGAGCAGGTGTTGCCGACCATATTCATATACATGTAGTGCCAAGATGGGTTGGAGATACTAACTTCATAGCAATAATATCCGGTACGAAACCCCTACCAATAGCTTTAAATGAAGTTTACGTTAAACTTAGAGAATGCTGGAGTTAGGTGTTAATATTGATTGATAAAAAACAATTCAAAGTAATCGATAAATATGTTCTAAACGATCAATTTAGATATAGAGTAGCTATTGAGGGAACAAACGTTATTTTAAACGTATCTGCAGATAGCGATGAAGAAGCTATTAAGAACGCTATTGAACTAGCTGAGAAAATAGGTTTAACTAATGAGAAAATCGAAGAATTAAGGAAATTGATGAAGAGTAGAGGTAAATAAATAGTTTAACGTTCTCGAATCACGTATATAAAAGCTTATGAATCTAGATACTTAGTGATGATGAAACTAGCCCCCCATAGATTAGTGAAGAAATTACCGCGTACTGATCTTCTCGACGAATAACAACGAAATCCACGAATGATGTTTTCAATAACCTATATAATCCTTCCATAAATATTCCATTAAACCAATATTCCATTACTAAACGATATGTTATTGAGGTGCAATACGTGGATAGAACTAAATTTCTAAATTTTGGATTGAGTCAAGCAATGATCCTACTCATATCTTTCATATCAGCATATATTCCCCAATACTATTTCCTATTCTTCATAATCTTCTTCATTATTCTAACATTCATAGCTGCTAGAAGAATGAGAATGGGTTCTAAACCACCACCAGCTAAAGAACTAGGCACACCAATATTTAAAGAAGTAAATGCTATTCGAGTAGCTATGTTCGATAAGAAACTTATGGATGAAACTAAGAAACAACTTGTTTACTCAACTATGCAGATCGTTTTATTAATTCCTCTCATAATCCTAATACCATTCATTAGACAATTCATTGTTCTAAAAATTATTGAAAACATTGATTTAAAGAACGATTTCCTACGTGTTTTCACAATAAATCTACTTACATTCGAAACAATATATGTAGTTATGGGTGCGGCACGTTTACTTCTAGAATACAAGGTTAAACCCGTTAATTTCTTACTACCTCAAATCTACAGTATCTATAGAAACGGAGCTGTATTGAACGAAACATATTTCGTAAAACTAGGTAATGAATACTGCTACGAAACTAATGAAGAAAGAAAATTTGTTGAAATCAAGAATATGCATAGAAAAAGTTTTCCGATAAGACTATACACATCATCCATAAACGTATTAGTAAGTAGCCTTAGAGAAGCCGGAGTAACCTCTTGCGAACAGAATAGGGGGTAGAGTTGGGTAGAAACAAATACAGATGTATTGTTTGTGGAAGAATATTCCCGGAGGGACAAGGAGTTGTTATTAAACATGGAGAACTAACACTATTCTTCCATAAATCTAAATGTGCATGTAAATTCTTTAAATACCTACTAGAGAATACCCCATACAGCGAGATCGGTAGGTATGTTAAGAACACGTTAGATTTCTTCGAAGAAAAACTAGAGAAAATGAAAGAAATAAGAACTAAGAAAATATAAGAATATGAAAACCTAATCTACGGAAATCACCAGTAGAGACGAGTAGGGAAAATCTTCAAAAAACTAGTATTGAATCATGAAAACTATATTGGAGGCTGAGGAGTTATATATGCTTGCTGACTCCTCAAGCTAGCAATAGTCTTCCCTAGAGCAACATATAGTAGAATCCAACCTACGAAAGATACTACTCCTCCAACAAAGATTCCTATTATGAATAGTATTCCAGCAACCATGTACAGAGCGTCTTTAAATCTATCGTGAAGTTTAAAACAGAGTAAAATTAAACCTATATTGCCAATTAACAGAAATATAAAGCTTAACACCAAAAGTAAGAATCCAATTAATATGATTAAGGTTAAA
>Ga0105162_1000263_pt1 | contig 35614 bp, 51 predicted proteins | sample JNZ201metaG_FD_81532 | JGI IMG/M metagenome (GOLD analysis project Ga0105162, IMG submission 81532) | Hot spring microbial communities from Jinze hot spring, China to study Microbial Dark Matter (Phase II) - JNZ 20120812A | ecosystem: Environmental > Aquatic > Thermal springs > Hot (42-90C) >...
GGACAATGTGGAGTTAGAGGTTGAGTTGATCAAGCCTGTAGCGTTGGAGGAGGGGTTGAGGTTTGCCATTAGGGAAGGTGGAAGGACGGTTGGTGCTGGGGTTGTGACTAAAATAATAGAATAAAAGAGGTGAGGAGTTTCAGAAATGATATCACCGAAGATTCGTATTAAACTGAAGAGTTACGACCATAGAATACTGGATAAGTCAGTAGTCGATATTGTTAATACGGCTCGTGAAACAGGGGCTAAGATTGTAGGCCCTATACCTCTTCCGACCAAGATAAGTAGATGGACCGTGTTAAGGTCTCCTCATATAGATAAAAATTCTCGTGAGCAATTTGAGGTTAGATTACATAAGAGGCTAATTGAGATTTTAGAACCCACCCAGCAGACAATAGATGCCCTTATGCAATTAGAGTTACCTGCTGGTGTGGAAGTAGAAATTAAGACATAAGTAGACGGGAGTGATGGGTATGAAAATAGAGGGTCTTCTTGGCAAAAAACTGGGGATGACTCAGATCTTTGATAGTGAAGGAAATAGGATTCCTGTTACTGTTTTAGAGGTAGGACCTTGTGCAGTGGTTCAGGTGAAGACTAAAGAGAGAGATGGATATAATGCTGTTCAACTTGGTTTTTCTCCAAGGAAGCTAACTAAATGCACTCTTCCTATGATTGGACACTTTTTGAAGGCGGGTTTAGATACAGGTTTTTATATTCTTCGAGAGTTTGGTGTAGACGATCCTAATCTTTTTAGACCTGGGCAGACCATTAGTTTAGCAGATCTTGGAATTTCCAAGGGAATTAAGGTAGATGTGGCTGGGACAACGAAGGGAAGAGGTTTTACAGGTGGAATTAAACGTTGGAATTTTCAGCGTCAGCCTATGAGTCATGGTGCTAAGAAGGTTCATAGAAAAAGGGGTTCAAGCGGGGCCAATACTTTTCCTGGTAGAGTGATTAAAGGAAAGAGGATGCCTGGTCATTATGGAGCGGAGAGAGTGACGATTAAGAATTTGACCGTTGTTGATGTCATTCCTGACAAGAATTTGCTTTTAGTTAAGGGAGGAGTTCCTGGGGCTCCCAACAGTTATGTTATGGTTTATTTTAAATAAGGAGAAAGACCTATGACGGAGTTAAAGGCGAGGCTTTTAGACAGTGAGGGTAGGATTACAGGAGAAGTTAGTTTACCTTCAGATATTTTTGGCGTTGCTCCAAGGGAAGGCCTGCTTCATGAAATTATTAGATGGCAAAGGGCGAGATGGAGGGCAGGAACTGCTTCAACTAAGACAAGAGGTGAGGTTAGAGGTGGTGGTAGAAAACCGTGGAGGCAAAAACATACAGGTAGGGCAAGGCAGGGCTCCATAAGAGCACCCCAATGGGTAGGTGGTGGGGTAGTTCATGGTCCTAAGCCAAGGGATTATGAATTTAAATTAAATAAAAAGGTTAGAAGGCTTGGTTTAAAAATGGCCTTATCCAGTAGAGCCCTTACTGATAAAGTTTTTATAGCAGAGGCTCTTCCTAAGCTCGAGAGGCCCAAGACTAAGGTTATAAAAAGTTATTTGGAGAATGCAGGAGCTATTTCTGCTTTAATTGTAGTTCCAGCAAGAGATCTTGTATTAGAGAAGAGTGCAGATAATTTACCCAAGGTCAAAGTGTTGGCTGTAGAGGGATTAAATGTGTATGACATATTGAATCATGAGCATTTAATTATAGATAAAGAGGCTTTAAATAAAATTGAAGAAAGGTTAAGGAGATAAAGATGAAGGATCCAAGGGAAATAATTATAGCACCAGTTATTACGGAAAAGTCCTTGATGCTTAAGGAACAAAATAATCAAGTATGCTTTTGGGTAGATCCGAGGGCTAATAAAATTGATATAAAAAGGGCTGTAGAAGAGCTTTTTAAGGTAAAAGTGATTGATGTGCAAACTATGAGGGTTAAGGGTAAGCCCAAAGGAAGCTATAGAAACCCAGGTAGAACCAGTTTGAGAAAAAAAGCAATTGTAAGATTAGCTGAAGGGCAAAGCATAGAATTTTTTGAGACTATTTAGGAGGGTGTATAAGTTATGCCAATTAAAAAGGCAAAACCCACATCACCTGGTAGAAGGTTTCAGAGTTTCTTAATAGATCCTGATTTGACACCAAAAGAACCAGAGAAGGCTCTGACAGAGCCTTTAAAGAAGTCTGGTGGTCGTAATAACTATGGAAGAGTAACTGTTAGATTTAGAGGTGGAGGGCATAAGAGGTTATACAGAATTATTGACTTTAAGAGAGATAAAGACGGAGTGCCAGCTAAGGTTATAGCTTTAGAATACGATCCTAATCGCTCAGCAAATATAGCGCTTCTTCAGTATGTTGATGGTGAAAAAAGATATATCCTTGCACCTCATGGACTTAAAGTTGGAGATATTGTAGAAAGTGGGGACAATGTGGATATACGTATAGGGAATGCCCTACCTCTTAAGAATATTCCAGTAGGAACTATGGTTCATAATGTTGAATTGAGGCCAGGTAAGGGAGGTCAACTTGCTCGGTCTGCAGGGGCATTTGCCCAAATACTTGGAAAAGAGAAAGATTATGTTATATTAAGACTGCCTTCTGGAGAGATTCGTAAGGTTCATGGAAACTGCAAAGCAACAATTGGGCAAGTTGGGAATTTAGAGTGGGAGAATATTGTATGGGGTAAAGCGGGTAGAATGAGATGGAGGGGTAGAAGACCCCATGTAAGAGGAGTAGCTCAAAATCCTGTAGATCATCCTCTGGGAGGTGGAGAAGGTAGGACCCATGGTGGTAGACATCCCTGTTCACCTTGGGGTCAATTAGCTAAGGGGCTTAAGACCCGAAAGAAAAAGGCTTCAGATAAATTTATTTTAAAGAGACGAAAAGGATAAGTTTTGAGGGAGAGTAGGCTATGCCAAGATCAAAGAAGAAAGGGCCATTTGTTGATGAGCATTTACTCAAAAAAGTTTTGAGAGCAAAGGAGAGTGGAGATAAGAGGCCTATTAAGACTTGGAGTAGGAGATCAACTATTATTCCAGAGATGGTAGGTTTAACTTTTGCCGTGCACAATGGTCATAAATTTATACCAGTATATGTGACAGAAAATATGGTAGGCCATAAACTCGGGGAATTTGCTCCCACACGGACCTATAAGGGGCACCCAGCAGACAAAGGTAAGGTTTCAGGGGTTAAGAAGAAATAAGGAGGTTAGAGTTGAGAGCAAGGGCTACAGCAAAGTATATTTTGATATCGCCTTACAAGGCAAGACTCGTTATTGATTTGATAAGAGGTAAGAGTGTAGGGGAAGCTCTAAATATATTAGACACTACTCCAAAGAAGGCTTCACGATTAATTAAAAAGGTATTGTTAAGTGCTGTAGCTAACGCTGAGAATAACTATGGGATGGATGTAGACAGGCTTGTTGTATCTAAGGCTATAGTTAATGAAGGGCCAAGATTGAAGAGGATTTGGCCCAGGGCTTGGGGTAGGGCGAGTAGGATCATGAAACGGATGAGCCATATAACTATAGAAGTGGAAGAAAAATGAAAATTTTGTAAGGAGGTAAGCCTTGGGGCAAAAGGTAGATCCAAGAGGTTTAAGGATAGGTATTACCAGGACATGGGAATCGCGTTATGTAGCTAAGTCAAGGGAATTACCAAAGTTTGTTTATGAGGACTATCTAATAAGAAAATTTATAAAAGAGAAGTATTATCATGCGGGGATATCTAAGATAGAGATTGAGAGAGCTGGGAATACAGCTAAGGTTATTATTCACTCAGCGAGACCTGGGATTGTTATTGGAAAAAAGGGAGCTGAGATTGAGAAAATAAAACAGGAACTTTCTAAGAGATTTAAGGACAGAGAGATTGAGGTAACAGTGGAGGAAATTAGGAGGCCAGAATTAGAGGCTCAACTGGTTGCGGAAAATGTGGCCCAGCAGATTGAAAAAAGGGTTTCTTTTAGAAGGGCTATGAAAAGGGCGGTGGCTTTGGTGTTGCGCTATGGTGCTCAAGGTGTGAAGATTCAGTGTTCTGGGCGTCTTGGTGGTGCGGAGATTGCAAGGAGTGAGTGGTATAGGGTAGGGAGGGTTCCTTTATCAACTCTAAGAGCGGATATAGATTATGGTTTTGCAACGGCTATTACTAAATATGGTAGCATTGGAGTCAAGGTTTGGATTTTTAAGGGAGAAGTTTTGCCTGAAAAGGCAGGATTAGAAAGGGTGGTTATTTAAAACTTTTTAATTAGAGGGAGAGTGGGAGTATGTTACTTCAACCGAAGAAAACCAAATATAGGAAAGCTCAGAAAGGAAGGGTTAGAGGTATAGCCACTAAAGGGAATAGTCTTGCCTTTGGTGATTATGGTTTGAAAGTTCTTGAAGGCGGATATTTAACTGCGCAACAGCTTGAGGCAGGGCGCGTGGCTATAGTGAGGACAGCCAGAAAGGGGGCAAAACTTTGGATTAGGGTTTTTCCTGATAAACCTATTACGAAAAAGCCAGCGGAGACTCGTATGGGGAAGGGTAAAGGTCCTGTTGAGGGTTATGTAGCTGTTGTGAAGCCAGGGAAGATAATTTACGAAATATCTGGGGTACCTGAAGAGGTAGCACGCGAAGCTCTCCGTTTAGCTGCTTCAAAATTACCTTTTAAGTGTAAGATTGTAAGTAGGGAGGAAACTGCATGAAAGCTTCAGAGCTTAGAGAGTTATCTTTACCAGAGTTAAAAGAGAAACTAAAAAGTCTCAGAGAGGAGCTTTTTAATTTAAGGTTTCAAAAATCTATCCATAGATTAGAAAATCCTATGAAGATCAGGCTTTTACGTAGAGACATAGCCAGAGTATTGACGGTTATAAGAGAGAAGGAATTAAAAATTAACAAGGGGTAGAAAAGAATGGGAAAAAGGAAGGAGTTTGTTGGAACTGTAGTTAGTGATAAGATGGATAAAACTGTAGTAGTTCAAGTAGAGGAATTAGTTAAACATCCCCTTTATGGGAAGTATATAAAAAGAAGAAAAAAATTTATGGCTCATGATGAAGAAAATGCCTGTAAAATTGGTGATAGAGTATTGATTGAAGAGACAAGGCCTTTATCGAAGAGGAAAAGATGGCGGGTAAAGGAAATTCTTGAGAGGGCTAAGGTTTTAGAGGGAGAAGCTCAAGAATAGGGGGGTAGTGTTTTATGATTCAGCAGCAGACTTATTTAAATGTGGCAGACAATTCAGGTGCTAAGGAAATAATGTGTATTCGAGTATTAGGTGGATCTGGTAGAAAGTATGGCACTGTAGGCGATATTATAGTGGCTACAGTGAAAGATGCCTTACCTAATTCTAAGGTTAAGAAGGGTGATGTAGTAAAAGCGGTAATAGTGAGGACAAAAAAGGAGATTCAGAGGCCTGATGGTTCGGCTATTAGATTTGATGAAAATGCTGCTGTTTTAATTAATCAATACAAGGAGCCAGTGGGGACTCGTATATTTGGACCTGTAGCTAGAGAATTAAGGGCCAAAGGTTTTATGAAAATAATTTCTTTAGCTCCTGAAGTGATATAGAAGGAGAGATAAATATGATTAGGAGAGGAACAGCTAAAAATCTACCTAAGCCACATGAAGCAAAGGTTCATATTAAGAAGAATGATATGGTAGTGGTTATTGCAGGTAAGGACAGAGGAAAGATGGGGAAGGTTTTACAGGTTTTTCCACGAAAGAATAGAGCTATAGTTGAAGGTGTTAATCTGGTAAAGAGGCATATGAAGCCTACACCCTATAGTAGTGGCGGTATAGTGGAGAAACCCGCTCCTATACACATTTCCAATTTGATGCTTTATTGTCCCAAGTGTAAAAGGGGTGTTAAAGTTGCTAAGAAGTTTTTAGAGGATGGCACCAAAGTTAGGGTTTGTAAGAAGTGTGGAGAAATTATTGAGCCAAAGGAGTAAGGGGCGATGGATCTTAGAGAGAAGTATTATAAGGATGTAAGGGCTAAATTACTTGAGAGGTTTAAATATAAAAACATTCACCAAGTTCCTAAGATTGAGAAGATAGCTGTAAATATGGGTTTGGGAGAAGCTGTAGCTAATCCGAAGATAATTGATCAGGCTTTAGTGGAACTTGCTCAAATTACGGGGCAAAAGCCTAAGATTTGTAAAGCCAGAAAGTCCATTGCAGGCTTTAAGTTAAGAAAGGGGATGCCTATCGGAGTTATGGTAACATTAAGGGGAAAGAGGATGTATGATTTTTTAGCCAGGCTTATACATGTAGCTCTACCCAGGGTTAGAGATTTTAAGGGTTTACCGAGATCTGGGTTTGATGGAAGAGGTAATTATACGCTTGGTTTGGCAGATCATACTATTTTTCCAGAGCTTGATCTTTCAAAGGTAGAGAAGGTTAAAGGGTTGAGTGTGACCATAGTGACCACGGCAAAGAATGATGAAGAAGCATATGAGCTTTTAAAAGAGATGGGTATGCCTTTTAGGAGGTAAGGATAATGCCGAGAAAAGCGCAAATTGAAAAGGCAAAAAGAGAACCTAAGTTTAAGGTGCGGGTAAGGAATAGGTGTAATATTTGTGGTAGGGCAAGGGCTTATATTAGGAGATTTGGGTTATGTAGAATGTGTTTTAGGAAACTGGCATCTGAGGGCAGACTTCCTGGAGTTAGAAAAGCAAGCTGGTAAGGAGGAGTAGGGAAGATGTTAACAGATCCAATAGCTGATATGTTGGCAAGGATTAGAAATGCCTTGATGGCGAGAAAGAGGGTAGTCACTGTGCCTGCTTCTAAACTTAAATTGGAAATTATCAGGATATTAAAAGAAGAGGGATATATTGAGGATTATAAATATATCGAAGAGAAGCCTCAGGCAAAAATTGAGATCACTTTAAAATATGATGAGCACAAGAGGCCTGTTATAGCTGGTTTAAGAAGGGTGAGTAAGCCAGGAAGAAGGATTTATTTAGGTTATCGGAGGCTACCTAAGGTTTTGGATGGGTTAGGCATTGCTATAGTTTCTACTTCTCAGGGGATAATGACAGATTATGAGGCCCGCAAGAGAAAGATTGGTGGAGAAGTAATTTGTGAAATTTGGTAGAGGGGTGATAGGCGATGGGCGAAGTATCTCGCTTAGGTAGGAAGCCAGTGATTATTCCTACTAATGTAAAGGTGGAGTTTGATAAAGAGGGCAAGACTATCAAGGTAATAGGGCCCAAAGGCACATTAGAGAAAAAGCTTCCACCGCTCGTAGAAGTTAAAATAAATGGTAATCAGATTATTGTGGAAAAGGCTGCAGTGCAGAAGAAGTTAAATAAAAAAGCTAAGGCATTCCAAGGTTTAGCAAGGGCTTTAATTAATAATATGGTTTTAGGGGTAACGCAGGGGTTTACGAAATCTCTTGATATTGTAGGTTTAGGATATAAGGCTGAGGTAAAGGGGCAGGAGATACATTTTTCTCTTGGTTATTCTCATCCTATAGTTTTTCCATTACCACCAGGAATAACTGCTAAGACTGAGAGGGGAACAGAGCAGGTGCAAATGAGGTTAATATTAGAGGGGATTGACAAAGAGCTATTAGGACAAGTTGCCGCAGATATTAGAGCTTTGAGGCCACCTGAGCCTTATAAAGGTAAAGGGATTCGATATACTGGCGAAGTTATCTTGAGAAAGGCGGGAAAATCAGGTAAAGGTGGAAAAGGTAAAAAATAAGAGGGAGTAAAGATGAGACCGGAGGTTAAAGTTCAAAAGAGAATCAGGAGACATCAGAGAATTAGAAAAAAGATTTTTGGAACAAGAGAAAGACCCAGGCTATGTGTATTTAGGAGTAAGAAGCAGATTTATGCACAGATTATTGATGATACAGTGGGGCACACTTTAGTTGCTTGTTCATCTCTAACACCTGAGATTAGAGACAGAATCAGAGAGGCAAGGGAGAGAGGGGAGAAGATGAGCAAGATAGATATTGCCTTTTTAGTAGGTGAAGTTTTGGCTCAAAGGGCTCGTGCTAAGGGAATTACTAAGGTTTGTTTTGACAGGGGTGGGTATAAGTATCATGGAAGAGTGAAGGCTTTAGCTGAGGGAGCCAGGAAAGGTGGCTTGGAATTTTAACAAGTTTGAGAGGAGGCGTTGACGTGGCGAGAATAGGTGAGGAATTGATAGAGAAAATAATTCAGATAAGGAGAGTTACGAAGGTAACCAAGGGCGGAAAAAAATTAAGATTCGCAGCCCTTGTTGTTGTAGGAGATGGCAAGGGTAGAGTAGGTTTTGGCCTTGGTAAGGCTCCTGAGGTTCCTGATGCTATAAGAAAGGCTATAGAGAGAGCGAAAAAGAGCATGATTGTCGTTCCTATAGTTAGGGGAACAATACCTCATAGTATTAATGTAAAGTTTGGCGCCTCTTCTATTATATTAAAACCTGCACCTGCAGGAACAGGAGTTATAGCTGGTGGAACTGTGCGTGCGATTATGGAGGCAGCAGGAATAACAGATGTGGTTACTAAGTCCATAGGGAGCACAAATCCACATAATCTTGTTAAGGCTACGTTTAAAGCTCTGTCACAGCTTCAAAGTCTCGAGTATGTAGCTAAAAAGAGGGGGAAAACTGTTGAGGAGATTTTAGAGAGGGTGAGGGCATGAAGAAGCTTAAGATTACTCTTGTGAGAAGTAAATATGGGTGGAGCCCAGACCAAAGGGCAACTATTAATAGTTTGGGTTTAAAAAGGCGTGGACAGGTAGTTATTAAGGATGATAATCCCAGTATACGGGGGATGATTGAAAAGGTTAAACATTTACTTAAGGTGGAGGAAGTAGATGGTTAAGCAGATTGGACTTAATAATTTACGGCCCGATCCAGGCTCGAAACACAGGCCTAAGAGAGTAGGCAGAGGTCATGGTTCTGGTCATGGGAAGACATCTTGTAGAGGGCACAAAGGACAAAAGGCAAGAGAGGGGTTAGATATTAGGCCTACTTTTGAAGGAGGACAAACTCCTATTATTCGTAGAGTGCCCAAAAGAGGTTTTAACAACATATTTAAAATTGAGTATGAGGTAGTTAATGTTAAAGAGTTAGCAAAGAGATTTAAACCTGGTGATTTAGTTGATCCAGAGACCCTTAAACTTAAAGGGTTGTTAAAGGGGAAAAATAGGTTAGTGAAGATATTAGGAGATGGGGAGATTGATATACCTCTTGTAGTTAAAGTCCATGCTATTTCAAAGAGTGCTAAGGAAAAAATTGAGAGGGCAGGTGGAAGCATAGAGCTTTTATCCAAATAAAGGAGATCTTTGAATAGTGAAGGGAAGGGAAGGATTATTAGGGTTAGCTAATATCCCCGAGTTAAAGAGGAGATTATTTTATCTCTTTTTAGGGCTTGCTATTTATCGATTTGCAATTCATATACCCTCTCCAGGCATCAATGCTGAGGCTTTTTTGGAATTTTTTCAGAGGGTTGGGGGAACCCTTTTTGGTTTTTTAGACATATTTTCTGGTGGAGCTTTGAGGCGTTTTTCTATCTGTGCCCTTGGAGTTATGCCCTATATAAGTGCTTCTATTATCATGCAACTTATGACGGTCGTATTTCCTAACATCAAGGAATATTATAAAGAAGGCCCTGAAGGGAGGAGAAAGATTGCCTATTATACTCGCTATTTGACGATTTTGATATGTCTTATACAAGGATTTGGAATAGCAATCGGTCTGGAAAAGATGGTTTCACCATCAGGTATACCCATTGTAGCTGATCCTGGATGGACTTTTAGAATACAAACCATGCTCACTTTAACTGCTGGTACTCTATTTCTTGTCTGGCTTGGAGAACAGATGACAGAACATGGTATAGGTAATGGTATATCTATGATTATTTTTGCTGGAATTGTTGCAGGAGTATTTCCTGCCATTAGTAGGTCTCTAAAATTCATAGGAACAGGAGAGTTTTCACTGTTTGCTCTGCTTTTGCTTTTACTATTGTTATTTGGGATTCTTGCTTTTACTTGTTTTATGGAGTTATCGCAAAGAAGGATTCCGGTATATTATGCAAAAAGACAGGTAGGAAGACAAATCGTAGGAGGGCAAACCAGTTATTTACCTTTGAAAATTAATTCTGCAGGGGTCATACCACCTATTTTTGCCTCTTCAGTGCTTATGTTTCCTGCAACTATTGCCAGTTTTATTCCCTTGACCTTTTTCCAATCTCTCTCTCAGTGGTTAACTCCCTCAGGTCTTCTTTATAATCTCCTTTTTGCTGGCTTAATTATCTTTTTTTGTTATTTCTATACGGCGGTTATTTTTAATCCCAAGGAGGTTGCAGATAACCTTAAAAAATGGGGTGGTTTTATCCCAGGGATAAGACCAGGCAGATCTACAGAGGAGTTTCTTGAAAAAGTTTTAATGCGTATTACCTTTATAGGTGCTCTATATGTGGCTTTTATTTGTGTTTTGCCAAATTTTTTGGTTTATAAGTTGAATTTACCTTTTTATTTTGGCGGAACCTCTCTTTTGATTGTAGTGGGTGTGGCTATGGATTTGGTTGGGCAAATTGAAGCCCATCTCTTGACCAGGCAATATGAAGCCTTTATTAAACACTCGCGCCTTAAAGGCCGATAATATTGAGATTAATAAATAAATTCATAGTGGAGGTTAGTTATGAACATAGTTTTTTTAGGACCTCCAGGGGCTGGGAAGGGTACACAGGCTAAGATTTTAATTGAAAAATATGGGATTCCTCAAATTTCTACTGGTGACATGCTTAGGGAACATCGGGCCAAGGGGACAGAACTTGGTAAAAGGGCTCAAGAATATATGGATAAGGGGCAACTGGTCCCAGACGAAATTATTCTTGATATGGTGAAAGAAAGATTAGCTCAGCCAGACTGTGCTAAAGGTTTTATCCTTGATGGGTTCCCAAGGACGGTGGCTCAAGCTGAAGCACTGGATAAAATTCTTTCGGAAATGAATAAAAAGCTTGACTATGCTTTAGCTTTAGTTGTTCCAGATGAATTACTTGTGGAAAGGCTTACTGGGAGAAGGACTTGTAAGAATTGTGGTATGATGTTTCATGTGAAGTATAAACCTCCAAAGGTTGAAGGCAAATGTGATGTATGCGGTGGTGAATTATATCAAAGACCAGATGACAATGAAGAGACCGTAAGAAATAGGTTAAAGGTTTATCATGAGAGCACAGCTCCGTTGATAGATTATTATAAGAAGAAAGGAATATTGAAGGAGATAGATGGAAGTAAGAGTATAGAGGAAATCACTGCTCAGCTAATTAGTATTCTGGAGGGAAAGTAGTTATTGGGAGTAAAGGGGCATCCTATTCTCAAGAATCAAAAGGAGATTGAACTTTTAAGAAAGGCTAATGCTATAGTTATGGAAATATTATATACATTGAAGGATCGAGTTAAACCTGGAGTTAGTACTTATGAATTTGAGGAGCTTGCCTTAGAGCTATGCCATAAGAAGGGGGTAAAACCAGCTTTTAAGGGGTATAGAGGTTATCCTTTTGCCTTGTGTGTATCTGTTAATGAGGAGATTGTTCATGGTATGCCTAAAAAAGAAAAGATTTTGAAGGAGGGAGATATTGTTAGTTTTGATTTTGGGGTTATTTATGAAGGTTATGTAGGGGATGCGGCTTTGTCTGTAGGTGTAGGAAAGATTTCTGAGGAGGCTGAGAAATTATTAAGGGTTACTGAGGAGGCGCTCTATTTAGCAATTGAAAAGGTCCGTATAGGTAATAGGATAGGTGATGTTTCTTATGCTATTCAGAAAAAGGTAGAAGAGGAGGGTTTTAATGTTATTAGAGATTTTGTTGGCCATGGTATTGGTAGGGCTCTTCATGAGCCTCCAGAGGTTCCTAATTATGGAAAGCCAGGTAGGGGACCGAAAATAGACTTGGGGATGGTACTAGCAATTGAGCCGATGGTTTCAGCAGGGAGCTACGAGGTCAAAATTCTTGAAGATGGTTGGACAGCGGTCACGAAGGATGGGAGTCTCGCAGCTCATTTTGAGCATTCAGTGGCAGTAACTCCAGCAGGCCCTATAATATTATCCAAGATTTAAAGGGTGTTCCATGGTTAAAGAAGATGTTATTCACTTAGAGGGGAAAGTTGTTGAGGCTTTACCAAATGCAATGTTTAGGGTAGAATTAGAGACAGGACACATGGTGCTTGCACATCTTTCTGGTAGAATGAGAGTCCACTATATTAGGATCTTGCCAGGTGATACGGTTGTGGTAGAATTATCACCTTATGATTTAACTCGGGGTAGAATTATCTATAGGGGCACAAAAGCCGATATGGAAAAGGGGAGGTAATCTTATGAAAGTAAGCCCTTCGGTTAAGAGAAGGTGTAGAAAGTGTAAGGTGGTTAGGAGAAAGGGGGTTGTGAGAATTATTTGTGAAAATCCAAAGCATAAGCAGAGACAGGGCTAAGGGGGTAAAGGGATGCCTAAGATAGCTGGAGTCGACATACCCGAGAAAAAGCCAGTAGAGATAGCTTTAACTTATATATATGGCATTGGGCGGACCCTTGCTCAAATTGTTTGCACAAAGGCAGGAATTGATTGGTTCAAGAAGGTCAAAGACTTGACAGAAGATGAGATAAACAGGTTAAGACAGATTATTGAAAAAGAGTATAAGGTTGAAGGGGATTTGAGGAAGGAAGTAAGGGCCAATATTAAGAGACTGATGGATATTGGCTGTTATAGAGGTTTAAGGCACAAGATGGGGCTTCCTGTTAGAGGTCAGAGGACCAGGTCCAATGCTCGCACCAGAAAGGGGCCAAGGCCTGGATCGTTAAGGAAGAAGAAATAAGGAATTAAGGGGGGTATTGAGGTGGCCAAGGTAAAGAAAAAAAAGGTTAAGAAGACTGTCAGTGAAGGTATAGTTCATATTCATTCCACTTTTAATAATACTATAGTAACCATTACTGATAGGCAGGGGAATACTATTGCCTGGGCAAGTGGTGGGACAGAGGGATTTAAGGGGACCAGGAAAGGGACTCCTTTTGCAGCTCAACTTGCCATGCAGAGTGCTCTCAAAAAGGCACAGGCTCATGGTTTGAAGGAGGTCTGGGTTTACGTGAAGGGACCAGGGCCTGGGCGTGAAGCAGCTCTTAGAGCTCTTCAGGGAGCTGGTGTAAAGGTTACCCTGATCAAGGATGTAACTCCTATACCTCACGATGGTTGTAGACCACCCAAGAGGAGAAGAGTCTAATTTTTGGATTAGGAGGAAATAGAAATGGCAAGATATGTAGGCCCTCGTTGTAGGCTTTGTAGAAGGGAAGGCATGAAGCTATTTTTAAAGGGGGAAAGGTGTTATACGGATAAGTGTGCCTTTGAGAGGAGGAGTTATCCTCCTGGGCAGCATGGTCCCATGCAAATGAGGGTAAAGCTTTCAGATTATGGAATTCGTTTAAGGGAGAAGCAAAAGGTTAAGAGGATTTATGGGATTTCTGAGAAACAGATGAGAAAATACTATGATATGGCTATAAATATGCCTGGACAGGCAGGTCATAATCTTTTACAGCTATTAGAAAGAAGACTTGATAATGTGGTTTATCGTTTAGGGTTTGCACAATCCCGAGCACAGGCAAGGCAGATGGTAAATCATGGATTTTTCTTAGTAAATGGACATCCAGTAGATATCCCATCTTATTTGGTGAAGCCTGGAGAGGTGATAGAATTAAAAGAAAAATATAGGAATCTGCCTCAGATACAGGAAAATCTTGAGGTTAGAGTACGAAAGGGAATCCCTTCTTGGCTTGAACTGGAGCCAGAGAATTTCAGGGGGAGAGTGAGAGCCTTACCATCCCGTGAGGATATAACTATGCCAATTCATGAATCCTACATAATAGAATTTTATTCTAAGTAAAATCTGCAAAGAGGGAAGTCCTATATGAAGAAACCTGTAGAGTTAATCAAACCAGAGGGTATAAAGACACATAAGGATAGTGAGTTTCCCTATTATGGAAAATTCATCATAGAACCTTTAGAGCGTGGATTTGGATATACCCTTGGGAATGCCTTTAGAAGGATCTTATTATCCTCTATACCAGGATATGCTATAACTGAGGCAAGAATTGAAGGGGCTCCACATGAGTTTACCAGTTTGCCTGGTGTTTTAGAGGATGTGACTGATATTATCTTAAATCTAAAAGGGGTTAGATTTAAACTGACAGGGGAAGGCCCTTATACTTTTAAAATCGAAAAGATAGGACCCTGTGAGATTAAGGCAGGAGATTTTGACATACCAAAGGAACTTGGTGGAGTTGTTAATCCAGAACATCTTATAGCTACATTAACTCAGGATGTCAAATTTCATCTGGAAGTAAAGGTGGAAAAAGGAAGAGGATATGCACCTGCTGAGTATACGAAGAATAATGAAATTGGAGTAATTTTGGTGGATGGGCTGTTTTCTCCTATTACCAGGGTAAATTTCACGGTTGGGCAGGCCCGTGTAGGGAAAAGTAGTGACTATGATAGTTTAACTATAGAGATATGGACAGATGGCACTATTGATCCTAAAGAGGCTCTCTTGACCTCAGCAAGAATATTAGCCGATCAATTAACTGTATTCATAGGTGAGGAGGTATTCAAAGCAGAAAAACCAAAGAAGGAACCTATATCCATTTGTAACTATTTAAATATGACAGTTGAGGAGCTTGAACTTTCAGGAAGGGCTTTGAATTGTCTTAAAGCAGCAGGTATAAATTATGTGGGGGAACTGGTTCAAAAAACTGAAACGGAGTTGCTCAAATTGAGAAGTTTTGGTAAAAAATCGCTCGATGAAATTATAGAGAAGTTGCAACAATTTAATCTTCACTTAGGTATGAAAGATATTGAATGGAAACCGCCTAAGGTGATTTCATAGAATAGTCTAACTAAAGATAGGAGGAAAAGATGAGACATAGAAAAGTTAGCAGAAGATTGACATCAACAAGTGAGCATAGACTTGCTTTAATGAGAAATCAAGTAAGGGATCTTTTTAAATATGGTAGGATCACGACCACGGTAGCTAAAGCCAAGGAATTGCGCCGCTTTGCTGACAAAATGATTACCTTGGCTAAAAAGGGTGATTTAGCTGCAAGAAGAAGGGCCTTAGCTTTTATTCAGGATAAGTTGGTAGTTAAAAAGCTTTTTACCGAGCTTAGAGAAAAATATTTAGATAGAAATGGGGGTTATACCAGAGTTATCAAGTTGGGAGTTAGGCGGGGCGATGCTGCTCCCTTAGCTATTGTTGAACTTGTTGAAGAAAAATTGTCCTTTAAAAAATCAAAAAGCCATGCTGAGAGACTAAAAAAGATTAACGAATTTATCCTTAAGAAAAAGAAGGAATTGGGATTGGTATGTAGCGAGCCTGAAGAAAAGGAAAAAACATCAGAGTTAGAGGCCAAAAGTGAAGCCAGAGAAGAGTTGACAGCTACAGAAACTGGAGAGGCAGTAACAGAAGCTAAAGAGGATAAGGCTTCCGAACCAAAAGGTGATATACAATAAGTTTTTTTCTTTTTTAAGTTAGGTCCTTTTTAATCTGTTTCACTTGTCAATTAATATTCTAAGTTTTATATTATATGGTTGCTATGAAGAAAGTCTATATCAAAACTTTTGGCTGTCAGATGAATGAAAATGACTCTGAGAAGGTTCTCCTTTTACTAAGTGGGGAATATGAGCCAGTTGATAGAGCTGAAGAGGCTGATTTGATCCTTATTAATACTTGTTCTGTTAGGGAAAAACCAGAGCACAAGCTCTATAGTGAGATAGGGAGATTTAGAGATATTAAAGAGAAAAGACCTGACTTGTTAGTAGGGGTTATGGGATGTGTAGCCCAACAAGAGGGTGAGGCCTTAATTAGAAGATTTCCCTTTATCGATCTTGTTCTTGGAACTCAGGGATTTTACAATATTAGAGAGGCCTTGAAAAGAGTCAAGCTTGAGGGTAAACCTGTAGTATTAACAGAACTTAGGGAAGATTTCACTATACCACTTGTGCTTTCTAAGGGGAGCCCTCAAAAGCGGGTCAAGGCCTTTGTGACTATTATGCAAGGTTGTGATAATTTTTGTACCTATTGTGTTGTGCCCTATGTGAGGGGAAGAGAAATTAGTAGGCCTGCTGAAGAGATACTTACTGAGATTGAAACTTTAGTGAAAGAAGAAGGTGTTAGGGAAGTTATATTATTGGGGCAAAATGTTAATTCTTATGGGCAAAAAGAAAGGGGATATCCAGATTTTGCTGAGCTTTTGGAACTTATCTCCCAGATTGAAGGCCTTTTAAGAATTAGGTTTACTACCAGTCATCCTAAGGATTTATCTGCAAAACTAATTAGAGTTATAGCAGAAAATCCAAAGGTCTGTAAGCATATTCATCTGCCTCTCCAGGCTGGTTCCAATCGTATTTTGCAAAGGATGAATAGGAAATACACTAAAGAGGAATACTTGGACAAAGTAACTAAATTAAGAGAGCAATGTCCAGAGATAGGAATTACTTCAGACATCATTGTGGGGTTCCCAGGAGAGAGAGAAGAGGACTTTAAGGAGACCTTGGAAATGCTAGAAAAGGTGAGATTCCAAGAAATCTTTTCCTTTAAGTATTCCGATAGACCATTTGCTGCAGCTACAAAATTTAAAGATAAGATACCTGAGGAAGAGAAAGAAAGGAGACTTAAAAAGGTTCATGAAGTGCAGAGGAGAATTACTGAAGAAGTCTATGGGAGTTATGTAGGAAAAGAGGTAGAAGTCTTGGTAGAAGGGGTAAGTGAGAAAGACAAGACCAAGCTTACAGGTAGAACTACAACCAATCTTATAGTAAATTTTACCGCTCCAAGGCTTGATCTAATGGGTGCACTGGTCAAGGTCTTAATTGAAGAGCCTGGGAAACATTCCCTTAAAGGGAGATACGTAGAAACGTTAGTGTCTTAATTTTTTGGCAAGATCGCTAAGTATTTCTAATTTTTTTCTCTCTCCAAGGGCAATAAGAATATCACCGCCAAGAATTGTTTCCTGCGAGCTTGGGTTAAAGACCATCTCCCCTGAAGCCCTTTTAATAGCAAGAATGATAGCGTTAGTTAGTTCTCTTATTTTGCTCTCAGCCAAGCTTTTATTAGCTAAGGTTGAGCCTTCTTCCACATAAATCTCTTCAATTTGTAGGTCCATTTGGAGCTCTGGTGAGGCAATTTCCATGAAATCCATAACATTTGGCTTTAAAAGAGAAAGGGCCATTTTACGGGCACCTATGATATAAGGCAAGAGAACCCTGTTTGCCCCAGCTTGATAAAGTTTTTTCTCTACCTTAGGATTATCCGCTCTGGCTACAATGTAGAGATTAGGATTGAGATTTCTTGCAGTTAGCACTATGTAAACATTTTCAGCATCCTCTCCTAAGACAGCTACCAGATATTTAGCCCTCTCAATCCCTGCTTTGATGAGGGTCTCTTCAGAGGTGGCATCACCTTCCAGGTGTAAAACCCTTTTTTCCTCAAGCTCTTTGAGAATCTCAGGATTTTTTTCAATAACTACCACAGGTAATTCCTCTTTGATAAATTCGTATATGTATCTCCCTATACGACCGAATCCACAGAGAATACAGTGGTCTTTTAATTGAGAAATTTGTTTCATAATCTTTTTACCCCACAGATTTTCAATGGTCTTACTTACCATCACCTCGCTAAAAAGGGCAAGTATATAGAAGAAAAAACCAGCTCCTCCAAGGGCAAGAAATATAGTGAAGATTCTCCCCAGATCTGAAAGTGGAACATATTCTTCATATCCAATGGTAGTAATGGTGATCACCGTCATAAAGAGGGCATCTAAAAATTTTGCCCCCTCAAGTAGCATATAACCTAAAGTTCCCCCCGTTAGCAAGATAAAAAGCCAGAAGATACCAATTAGAATAAACTTTCTATGTTCCATATTTTTATAATATAGTGCAAAAATTGCAAAGTTTCATTATCTTGATTTGAAATTTTTACAAAAGCTATCATTTCAAGGTGAGAGAGAACCCAAGGATCTTAGCTTTGAAGTTAGTAGTAATTTTTTTTAATGGCATGTTTTTTGATTATTAATACGTAAGAGGGATTGATTGAGCAAAGGAGGAAAAGGTGTGGTAAAAATACTATTGAGGAGGTGGAGGTCATGAAAGGAAGATGGGTTAAAATTGTAGGGTTTACCTTTTTATTAATGGGTCTCACACTTAATGCTAAGGCTATGGGTCCTGGTATGGGAGGAGGTTCTATGGGAAGGCCCTGTTCTCCGATGATGGGAATGGCTGCCCCAGGTGGTCAACTGCCCTTTGATCATGCAAAAATGCAAAAATTTTATCAAGATACACAGCAGTTAAGAGCAAAGATCTGGCAAATCAAAGATGAGCTTAGAATGCTTTATCTTCAAGCAACTCCAGACTGGAAGGCTATCTCCCAAAAGAGGTCTGAGTTAATAGGCTTGGTGACGGAACTTCAAAAAAAGGCCTTTGAAATGGGCATCCCTTTTTCTCCCATGAGAGGAATGGGAAAGGGCTGTGGCTGTGGTATGATGTTTTAAAACTAAAAATTACAAGGAGGTGAGGGCTATGAGAGGAATTAAAAGTTTAATCGGAGGCTTGGTAATTCTTAGCCTTTTGATGGTAGGTGATTGTTTAGCCCAAAAGAGGAGTGGTATGATGCCTCCTGCTGATCCAGCCAAGATCCAAGAGTTTTGTAAGGAAATACAACCTCTCTATCAGAAAGAGCTTCAATTGAAGAGTGAAATCAGAGCACAAGTGTGGTCAACTTCTCCTAATTGGGATCTTGTGTTAGATAAGGAGATAGAGGCTGCTAAGTTAAGAGTGGAAATGATGAAAAAGGCTCAAGAAAAAGGCCTATTCTTTAGACCTCTACATGGTAATATCCGAAAATATTGTGGCTGGTAGCCTTATGTTGGGGGCTTTCTTTAGCCCCCTTTCTCTTAACGCTTTAGAGCCTATTAAGGAAGAAAAATTTTTACCAGTGGAGATGTTATGATTTTATGGTGAGGGATTAGGCTTTGCCGATCCCAAGAGAGAGAGCTCTTAAGAGATATAAATTTTCAATAAAATTTCCTTGGAAGCTTTTCTTTTTTATCTTTTTACTTTTATATAAAACTTCTCCCCTATCTGCTCAAGATTTCGATTCCCTGGTAGAAGGCTATGACCCTAATACGGAGATTTCCATTAAAGGGGAGATAGTTCAGCTAAATATTCCTGAGAGAGGTATTGTAACCTTCAATATTTTCTTAAAGGGGAAAGCCTATAGGGTATTTTTATGCCCCAGTTGGTATTATCAGGAGCTTAATCCTGATATTTTGCTTAATGATATAGTAGAAATAAAAGGGGCTAAAATTTATACACCCAGGCATGGGATTGTTTTTGTAGTTAAATCCCTGAGAGTAGTGCGCACTGGTAAGGAGTATATTTTTAGGAGAGAGGATTTTTCTCCCCTTTGGAAGGGGAGGGGCAAGTGTAGGCCCTTTAGGTAAGATCAAATTCTTTTAACTTGTTGTAAAGGGTTCGTAGAGAGATACCTAACTTCTGGGCAGCTTCTTTTTTGTTCCCTTTACACTCCTTAAGGGCTTTTAAGATAGCCTCTTTTTCCAGTTCTCTTAAATTCTTGACACTGCTATGAGGAAGGGATGCACTTTCTCGGGATGCCTCAGGAAAAATATCCAGATATTCTCCTTTACTAAGGAGGAGTGACCTTTCTAAGAGATTTTCAAGTTCTCTAATATTCCCAGGAAAGGAGTAATTGTGGAAAAATTCAATAAGTCTTTGACTTAAGGGTTTAGCTTCTCTGCCAAGTTCTCTTGCCTTTTTTTGGATGATAAAATTAGCTATTTTGAGGAGATGAGCTCTTCTCTCTCTTAAGGGAGGGATAGTAAAGGCTAAGACATTGATGCGGTAATAGAGATCTTCTCTGAATTTGCCTTCTGCAACAAGTTTAGCTAAGTCTTTGTTAGTGGCTGTAATGAAGCGGGCATCTGTTTTTAGGGTTTCAAGCCCCCCAAGCCTTTCAAAGCATCTATCTTGAAGGAGGCGTAAAAATTTGGCTTGAACAGTGGGGCTCATTTCAGAGATCTCATCCAGAAAGAGAGTTCCACCTTTAGCCAGCTCAAGCTTTCCAGGTTTAGTTTTAAGGGCCCCTGTAAAAGCCCCTTTTTCAAAACCAAAAAGCTCTGCCTCAACCAAATTCTCTGGAAGACTCGCACAGTTTATCTCAACAAAGGGTCCCTTTCTCTTGCTCAATAGATGAATAGCGCGAGCAATAGCTGATTTTCCTGTGCCTGTTTCACCAAGTAGAAGTATAGTTGCTGAGGTTGGGGCTACTTCAAGGAGCTTTTCATATAAATCTTCCATCCCTGCAAAGAGTATCTCAAAGGGAGGAAGGCTAAAATCTTGATAAAGAATCTTTGACTCTTTTCTTCTCATCAAACTCTTTATTTTTTCTACAAATTCCTCTGGAGAGGGAAGAGGCTTGGTTAAGTAGTCAAAGGCACCCTTTTTAAGGGCAGCAACAGCTGAAGGAATACTTCCAAAGGCAGTGATTACCAGGAATTCCGTTTCAGGAAGTACCTTTTTAGCCTTCTCCACTAAGGTTATTCCATCCATTCCAGGAAGTTTTAAATCACTTATGACCACATCTGGCTTAAGGTCAGGAAGCTGTAATAGGGCACTTTCAGCATCTTTAAAGATGAGGATCTCAAAACCCTCTTCCTCAAGAAGTGTTTTTAAAAAGGTAGCAAAAGAAGTATCATCCTCTATGATGACGACTGACCCATTCATAGCCAAGATCCTTTATCCCTTTTGTTGAGGAAATTTAAGCCTTACCAAGGTCCCAACCTTAGGGGTGCTATGCAAGGATATTTCTATGTTTAAAGCCTCACAGAGCTTTTTTACTACCGCTAAGCCAAGGCCTGATCCCCGAGGTTTGGTAGTATAAAAGGGTTCAAAAATATGAGGTAGGTTTTTTTCTTCAATCCCCCTTCCCTTATCTTTAATCTCTAAGCAGATATGCCCTTTTTCCTCTCTAAGTGTTAGAAAAACTTCCCTTTCCCCAGCTTCTATTGTAGCATAAAAGGCATTATCAAGGAGATTTAACAGGATACTTTTTAACATGCGAGGATCACTCATCATTTTTATATTCTTTTTTTCTGTATGAAGGATCAGTTTACCTTCAGGATAAATTATTTTCAAGGAGAGGGCAATTTCGTCCAAAAGTTTATCCAGATCTACTTCTTCTAACTCAGGAGAGAGGGGAAAGCTGTAAAGGGATAATTCTTGAAGAAGTTTTTCTATTCTAAGGGTTTCTTTAAGCATGAGATCTAAAGCCTGTGCATGACCTCCATTTAGGTCTAATTTTTTTCGCAGATACTGGGTGAAACCTTTGATAGTAGCCAAGGGATTTTTGATTTCATGCAGGAGAATTTTGGTAATAAACTGCCATTTTTCTAATTCAGTCATTTTTTCTAATTTTTTTTCCATTTTATGGATAGTTATGGAGGCAAGGATACTCCCAAATAATAAAAAACAGGCAAAGATAAGTTCTAAAGTGAGATGAAGCCTTGCATAAGATAGGCTTTCTGCAATCGGGCCTATGTGGAGGGCAATACGTAAGATGCCTTTAAAATTTTGAAAAGGCACATATTGCTCATACAGAAATACTCTCTCTCCGGTTTTTAATTTAAAATAGGAGGTATTTTTTCGGTAAAGAAGCAAGGGGCTTTCTTCAACAATCTTGCCTATCAAGTTGGGGTTAGAATGAAGGACTATGGTCCCGTTTTCAAGATAAAGGGCAATAAAGGCTACACCTTCCCATCTTTCATTGAGAATTAGGTTTGAGAGAAAATCTTTTTGTTTAATGAGGAGATCTAAGTTAAAGTTTTGTAGAAGACTGCGAAGCACAACTTCTATCCCTAAGGCCTGTAAAGTGAGGCTGTTTTCTATATTTTTTTGCATACTTTGATGGGTTAGATAGGCTGAAAGAAATAAAAAAACACTTGCCAGTAAAGATACAACTAAGCTTACGAATTTGGGCTTTAAATATTTTTTCTGGAGCCTTATCCATAAGGAGAATTTCATATTTCCTTTTTTATTTATTTATGATAACACCTATTATTTTTAAAACAAGCTTTTAGTGTTCAAAGGGCCCTGAATATTTGACCAAATTAAGATAGATACGAGCTAAGGTTAAGGAGATCAAAAATGGAGATAGGAGGTTCTCTCCTGAAGTTGAAATTTTTTTAAGATTTGAGATAATAAATATAAAAAAATTTTGGAGCTAACTATGGAGGAATTAGCCAGATTTGGAATTTCTATACCAAGAGAGTTACTTAAGGCTTTTGACGAGTACATTGAGAGAAAACATTATGCCAATCGTTCAGAGGCCATAAGAGATCTTATTAGGCAAAAACTGGTGGAAGAAGAATGGCGAGAATCCAAGGAAGAAGTAGCTGGAGTTATTACTTATCTCTATGATCATCACAAGAGAGAGCTTGCAGATAAACTTTTAGATATCCAGCATGACTATTATGATAAGATTATCACTACACAGCACCTTCATGTAGATCATGAAAGGTGCTTAGAAATAATCTTAGTTAAAGGAAAGGCTAATGAGATTAAAGAGCTTGCCGATAAAATTCAAGCCCTAAAAGGGGTTCTTCATCTAAACTTGGCCCTAACCACCTTAGGAAAACAAATACCAGCATAAAGGAGGGGTCTTATGGCAGGAAAGGAAAAGATCGAAAGAAAGCTAACCAAAGCTGAATTTGTAGAGTATTTGAGAAACCTTGTAGCACAGGTAGAACAAGGTTATGTAATGATTGGGGAGAAAAAAATAGATCTTCCTGAGGAATTTGAGTTAGAACTTAAATACAAAGAAGAGGAAAACAAAAGGGAAGTTGAATGGGAAATTGAATGGAACATTTAGCTATTCTCAAGGAGAAAATTTATCTGAAATCTCCTTAGATCAACCTCTTTTACTCTGACTTTTACCTTTTGACCGATCTGAAAGATTTTTCCTCTATGCTTTCCTATGAGGCATATACCTTTTTCGTCAAGGATATAATAGTCATCTAATAGATCAGCCAATCTTACAACACCACTTACTAAATATTCCTCTAAATCTACAAAAAGGCCAAAGGCTGTAACCCCAGCAATTATACCTGAGAAGACTTCTCCGATTTTATCCTTCATAAAGAAGGCCTGAAATTTTTTTAGAACCTCTCTCTCTGCTTCCTCTGCAGCTCTCTCGCGGATAGATAGATGTTTTCCCATTTCCTCAAGTTCTTCCTCTGTATAGGGGGGCTTTTTCTTCCTTAAGGCCCTTTTTAGGGCCCTGTGAACTACAAGATCAGGGAATCTCCTTATAGGTGAGGTAAAGTGGCAGTAACAGGAGGAAGCAAGGCCAAAGTGTCCTACATTAGTGGGGGCATATTTAGCCTGTTTTAAAGACCTTAGGAGCATGTGATGATACAGATAACTTAAAGGATGGTCTTTAAACAGTTCGAGGAGGTCCTGAAAAAACTTAGGAGTTGCTTCTTCAGGTATCTTTAATCTAATTCCTTCAAGGGGCAAAAAATCTAAAAGCTCTTTTATTTTGTTAATTTCTGGTGTTTCATGAATACGGTAAAGTAGAGGATATCCAAGTTCGGTTAAGAATTCAGCTACCGCTTCATTGGCAGCAATCATAAAATCTTCTATAAGCATATGGGCCAGATTTCTCTCTCGCTTAATGATATTTTCAATTTTGCCCTCTAAGTTCATGATTATTTCTGGTTCGGGAAGATCAAAGTCTAAACTACCCCGAGAGAGCCTTTTTTCTCTCAATACTTGAGCAAGCTGAGCTGCCTCAAGAAGCATAGGATATAAATTTTTATACTTTTTTATGACTTCTTCCTTTTTATCTACTATCATCTCTTTGACTTCTGTATAAGTTAAGCGGGCATGGGATTTAATGACAGCTTCATAAAATTTCTTATTTCTTACTTTCCCCTTAGGAGTGTAATCAATTTCCACTACCATGGCAAGCCTATCTACACCAGGGTTGAGACTGCAAAGGTGGTTAGAAAGTTTCTTAGGGAACATGGGAATAACCATGTTGGGAAAGTAAACACTTGTTCCCCTCAGATAGGCCTCTTTATCAAGAGGGCTATCTTTTTTTACATAGTGGGCCACATCAGCTATAGCCACCCAAAGTTTATACCCTTTAGAGTGTTTCTTCACACATATGGCATCATCAAAATCTCTGGCATTTTCACCATCAATAGTTACTAAAGGAAGGGCCCTTAGATCAACTCTCCCTATCTTATCTTCCTCCTCTACTTCCTGCGGTATTTTTTCTAACTCTTCTTCCACTTTTTCGCTAAATTCATGGGGAAGATCATGGGTAAAGATAGTTGCCCAGGTATGGGTCTCAAGCCTTTGAGGATCCCCAAGATCTTTAATTATCTCTCCCAAAGGCACACCAAATTCAGAAGTGGGCTGGAGAATTCTGGCAACCACTAAGTGACCTTCCTTAGCCTTTTGTCGCCTCTTTTTAGGGATAAAGACCTCAAAGGGAAGCCTTCTATCTTCAGGCTCCACAAAGAAAAATCTATCTTTTTTAACTAAATAGCCTACGATATTTTTTCTTGGCCTCTCTAAGATACTGATAACCCTTCCTTCAGGGCCCTTTTTAGCAAATCTTTCTATCCTTACTAATACAAGATCGCCGTCTAATGCCTTGTTGAGGTATCTTGGAGGAATAAAGACAGTTTGCCCATCCATGGTTTCCACAAAACCGAAACCATCAGGGTGAACTCTAAGTTTACCCTTGAGGAGGGATAGTCTTTCAGGTAGGGCAAAGCGCCTTTTCCTAATTTGGACAAGCTTACCTTGAGAAACAAGATTTTTGACGAGTTTTCTTACTTCCTCACGAAGATGGGAAGGTATGGATAAATAATGATAGATCTCCCTCAATAAAAGGGCTTTTTTAGCTTTCTTAAATAGACTTAGAAGAGTTTCCTCATTTAAGGAAATTTCTCTTTTCGCTTGGGGAGTGCCTTTTTTCTTTTTTTTAGACATTAAATTAAGGTAAATTTAGGTACTTAATAGCCTTTTCCAGATCTTCTTCGGTACTGGTTAGATGCAAGCCAGCTTTGGGCCCCTTTTTAAGGAGATTTCTGAGCTCTTCTCCAGTTTTGATATTCCTTTCTTTGACATATTTTTCCAAACTATCCTTTCCTTTATGGCATTTGAGACATTTAAAATCTTCAGCAGAGATTTCCTGAGAGTGTTTTAAAGATAAAACCGTGCCAACGATCATTAAGAATAAAAAAATAGTAATCGAAAAAAAATAAAGAGATCCCTTTTTATCCATTTTGCTTAATTAATATAATCTCTTTTTGAGGTTTGTCAAACAATTTATTTGAAGAGGTTAAAATATAAAATAGCCTTAAAAATAGGTTATTGCAAGGAAATGTTTGGGAATTTTAGCACAAAGTGAGGTCACCCTCAAGGAAGTTACATATCTAAAATAATTTATTTGTTGGTTTACTTTTGATTTAAATACCAGGATTAAAGGGAGGTTTTGGAATGGACTTTTCCCAAATCTTCTTCCTTCTTCTCTTAACCCAGCTTATAGCCTAACTATTTACAATAGCTCTTCGAGTCTTCTTACCCTACGGATCATGACGATTGTTGCCCTGCTCTTTGTCCCTGTAGTCCTTTTATATACTTACTGGTCATATAAAACCTTTGCCCATAGACTATCTAAAGAGGATATCTCCTATTAAATAAAAATTCAGATATATGGCCAGTCCCATAAAAGATTAAGTGAAGGGGCTGGCCTTTAATTTTTCACCTTGAAGGTATTAGAAAAGATATTAAAATTTTAGGTATCTAAACGGGGTGTAGCTCAGCCTGGAAGAGCGCTGGCTTCGGGAGCCAGGGGTCGGAGGTTCAAATCCTCTCACCCCGATTACCTTTTAAAAACCCTTATATAAGTAAAGTATCTCGATGGCCATGGAAGTGGTGGTTAAATAGGAGATCCCCCCAGGTTTTCTCCCAAAACCACCATCTCCATTAAAACAGGCCCTAATAAAATCTAAACCCCTTGCGACAGGCCTCTCTTCAGAGGAAATCTCATGTAATATTTTTAGGGCATAGTAGGTATTCTCAAGGAAAGAGGTAGTGCCTGGATAAAACCCAAAGCCTCCATCTCCATTTTGGCTTTTGATGATAACCTCATAGTGCTTGTGCCATATCTCCTGGTCAATCCCTCCTAAGTAATAGAGGTCTTCAAGGGTTTTTATTTGATATCTTGGGACCTTCTCTTGGATTTTTAAAGAGAGCTCCTTATTAGAAAAAAACATCCCTAAGTTCCAAAGGGCATATAAGAAAAAGGGAGGTAATTCAGGCAATGGTATAAAGTGGGTCAGGAACTCCTTTGTCTTGGTCATAAATGGTTCAGTAGGAGAAATTTCTAAAAGCTCGCATATTTTCAAAATTTGAAAAAGATGCTCGATTTTTTCTTGAGATTTCTCCAAGGCTTTATTTAAAAAGTTTAACAATTTTAGCCTTTTTTCCTTCAAAAATTCCGGCTGAAGATACTTTAAAGCTACTATGGCAAAAAAGGTATCTTCAAGGGTTGGAGGTAAAAGAGGGGTGGCTCCAAAGGCACCTTCATCTTCTTTAAAACGGGAGAGAAGAAAGCCCTTTGACTTGTTCAAGTTTAAGGACATATTCGGAACTATTTACCCCAAGGAGGTATCAAGGATCATCATTAATAGAAAACCTACACCAAAACCAATACTTGACAAATCAGAGTTACCATATTTTTGGGCTTCAGGCAAGAGTTCTTCAATAGTGACAAAGATCATGGCTCCTGCAGCAAGGCTAAGGGCATAAGGAAGGAGTAAATGACTAAGTAGGACAGCATAAGCCCCTGCGGTGGCAAATAAGGGTTCCACTATAGCGGAAATAACACCCAAAAAGAAACTCTTACGGCGAGAGAAACCTGTTTGTCTTAAGGCTAAGGCTAAGGCTAAGCCTTCAGGAATATTTTGAAAGCCAATTCCAAGGCTTAAGTTTAATGCCGATCTTAATAGTAAACTGTCCTCAGCACTACTACCCATGGAGACCCCAATAGCTAAGCCCTCTGGAATGTTATGAATAGTTATGGCAAAGAGGATGAGAAGTCCCTTTCTAATGGGTATCTTTGGGCCCTCTTGTTCTGTAGGTAAAGAGGCCATATGAAGGTGAGGCACCACTTGATCAATTATCCTTAAAAGGATAATGCCAAGCACGAAGCCAATAACTATAGGGATAAAGGGTAGAGAATAGGTTTTTTGGGTCAACTCAAGGGCAGGGTCAAGGAGAGACCAAAAACTGGCAGCAATCATGATGCCACCCGAGGTGCCCAAGGAGACAGAAAAAATCTTGGGATTGATTCTGTCTACCATGAGGACCCCCGTGCTTCCAAGGGCGTTGAGAAGAAAGGTGAAAAGCCCTGCATAAGCAGCTAAAAGAATAAGAGATTGACCTTGAAAAAATCCTTCAGTTAAAAAATTCATATGCATAATTTTAATTCTCAACTTAAAATTTCAACCTATTTTCTTGCTAAATTTCTATAATAAGTTGTGGGTGTTCTATGAACATTTTCAGATTTTCATTTTATGCTTATATCATAGGCCTACGGTAGGGGCATGCAACTTGTCAAAATATGAAAAGGTTCTATACTATTAATTGAGAGATATTTAATTCCTTTGGCATGTCAAAGGAGGAAACCTAAGATGCTTAATGTTCCCCAACCAAATTGGCTTGAATCACAGGAATTTAGAGAAGTGCTTTCTCAAGTGATGAATGAGCTTTTGAATGCCAAAATAACAGAGCTCATTATTCAGAGGGAAAAGGAAGTTACAAAGATTTCTATATTAGAGAGGATTTTGAGGGTGGAGGAGGAGCTTAAGAGTTTACGGGAGCTTCAGGAAAAGCAGTTTGAGGCTATATTGAGAGAGATGAATGTCCGCTTTGAAGCCATGAATGCCCGTTTTGAGGCACTGCAAAAAGATATGAACACACGCTTTGAGGCAATGCAGAAGGAAATGAATGCTCGTTTTGAGGCCCTGCAAAAGGACATGAACACACGCTTTGAGGCCCTGCAGAAGGAAATGAACACACGCTTTGAGGCAATGAATGCTCGTTTTGAGGCCCTGCAGAAGGATATGAACACACGTTTTGAGGCACTGCAGAAGGAAATGAATACACGCTTTGAGGCTTTGGAGAAGCGGTTTAATTTTATGCAATGGTTTGTTGGAGCTGGCTTTACTATCTTGAGTATACTTATCGGTTTATCAAAATTCATAAAATAGGTTCAATGTATACTGATACATCCACTCCCCATTTTTAAATTTCCCCTCAGTTACGATCCTTCTTCCATTTTGCAGGGGAGCTTTGTCCTTTCTTTTTGATAAACTTTTGGGGGTGGTTGACCTTTATAGAACACCCTCACAATAAGTTTGAATTAATTCCTTTTTATGGGATAATAAGGTGACTATGGAGAGGGTTAATAAGGCTAAGGATGTAATATATTTTGTAATTTTACTTGGAGTAGTTAGCCTTTTTTCGGATATCACTTATGAGGCTGCTCGGAGTATAATAGGTCCTTATCTCTCTATTCTTGGAGCAAGTGCTCTTGTTGTGGGCTTTGCTGCAGGGCTTGGAGAATTTTTGGGTTATGGTTTGCGACTTTTATCGGGTTTCTTAGTGGATAAGAGTAAAAGATATTGGGAGTTTATATTTTTAGGTTATTCCATTAATCTCTTTGCTGTTCCTATGCTTGGTTTAGTAAATCAATGGGAGTTTGCCGTGCTGCTACTCCTTTTAGAACGTACTGGAAAGGCACTACGAACTCCACCCAGAGATACACTTTTTTCCTTTGCTACAGTCAAGATGGGAAGAGGCCTTGGCTTCGGAATCCATGAGGCTATGGACCAAATAGGGGCAGTGACAGGCCCTCTTCTTGTGGCTTTAATACTATATTACAGAGATAGTTATAAAGAAGCCTTTTTGGTTCTTTTAATTCCAGCCCTGTTAGCCCTTCTCTCTCTTATCCTTGCCAAGAGAGTATATCCAATTAACGTGTCTCTCACTAAGGAACCACTTTCTTTAGAAACCAAGGGATTTAGCCCTGCTTTTTGGTGGTATATATTAGCCATGTCCCTTATAGGAGTAGGTTTCGTTAATTACGCCCTAATTAGCTATCACTTGAGTAAAAATCCCTTTCTCGCCAAAGAGTATATACCCTTACTTTATGCCCTGGCTATGGGGGTTGATGCTATAGCTGCTCTTATTTTGGGTATACTTTATGATAAACAGGGTATGAAGGCAGTCCCTTTTAGTATCTTGATATCTTTAGCCTCTGTTCCTCTAATTTTTCTAAGTGGTCTTTCTGGAATAATTGTAGGTATAATTTTATGGGGCATAGGTATGGGGGCTCAGGAATCTGTTTTAAGGGCCATAGTAGCTCAGCTTGTGCCTAAGGAGAAAAGGGCTTCTGGCTATGGAGTTTTCCATAGTCTTTTTGGCTTAGCCTCCTTCGGAGGAAGTTTTCTCTTGGGCTTACTTTATGATTACTCTTTAATAGCCATGCTTAGTTTTTCAGTTATCGCTCAAACGCTTTCTTTACCCATTATAGTTAAGGTTATAAGAGACAGTCAAAAAGTTTGAAATTAAACACTATATTCCTTTTTTTTGATAATCCATTTTTTTCTAAGAATTCTTCTGGTGTATTGAATGCTGTAAAAAATAATGGGGTCCCTGCAAAGGACAAAGGTGAGACTGGTCCGATGGTCATGAAAGCATATTGTTTGGATGCAATATCAAAAGTACTGTGTGGGTCACGAAATGATTGGTAAAGTTTGAGAGCATTAGGATCTCCACCAATAATTTCTTTTAAAGATGTAAATTCTGTTCCAAAAGCTAATCCAAAACCAAAGAAGAAAATTCTCAATTGTCCAATGATTTCTTTATCCAAACTTGATAAAGTTTGGCTAATAAACATCCATCCAAGTCCATATTTTCTTGTAGTTCTTACTGCATCAAGAAGTGAACGTCTTACACTTTCCTGTTTTTCATTTTCAATCTTTTCTTTTGGAGCTAATCTATGGGCTTCGTCTAATATCACAAGAGTATTTAAAAATCTGTTTGCACGATAAGCTCTTTCAGCCGAATAAGTTAATCCGTCTAATAATCTTTTTATAATCAGTGCTTGGACGGTCTCATTCCAAAAAATACCCTCTGCCATTTCTTTAGATAAATCTATAATTACCACAGGTCTCCGAGTTCGGTTAAAATCAAAAGTTTGTTGTATAAGGCTATCAACACTAATAGCATCTCTACGCTCTCTCTTAAATAATTCTGCTATTTGACTCCAATAGTTGAAAAATTCATCTTTATTAGCTTCACGGTATACTGCCTTAAACCTCTCACGAGATTGCTCGCTTCTATAAAATTGTCTTTGAATATTTTCATCACCCAGAATTTGCCATGCACAATTAAAAGACTCTCGTTGATATAAATTCTGTAAAGTAATGTTTGCCCTTTGTAATCTCTCAGCCAAAATTTCTGATGCTATTCTTCTATTCTCACCCTTTGGTATTGATAGCCGTTCAAGGAAAGGAGATTCATAAAGGATTTCACTAAAAAGATCCCACCTATCCAAAACCAATTCCCTAACACTTTTAATTATCACCTCTTTGTTTAAATGTGAAAGAATCTCAGCCAAATTTAAAGGGAAACCTTCTGCTCTCAACTCTCCTCTTGCATCTTTTGAAAATTCACCCTGAGGGTCCATAACAAATATAGCCATATTTGGATACCTTGCATAAGCTAAGAGAATCATCTTTGCCAGAACTGATTTGCCAGAACCAGTCTTACCAAAGATTCCAATGTGGTATGCCTCACCAGCTCCGTGTGGCCCTGTTCCAAAATGTTTAAACCAAAGAGGTAGTTTTGGTGTCGAACCATACACATGTCCCAGGTAAAATATTTCATCTCTATACCTCTCTAACAACTTATCTAATATTTGGTCAGTTGCTAAATAAATAGGAGTTCCAGTAGCTGGAACAGTACCCAAAATACTCGGTTCAAATCTGTTGCCTTTGTCACTGAATACAGCACTAACTGTCATTTGAGCCAGATGGGTATCCTGTTGCCCACTTACAGGATTAACCTGTCCTCTTTGTCTTGCAAGAGACCTCATCGTTGGGTCCTCAAGCCAGATATTCCTGAGTTGAACCTCTGTTATTTGTCCTAATGCATAATGGGGTTTACCGTCTTGAAAAAATTTAAAAAGAGCAAGTTCTCCTATCAATTTTTTACCAACAGCAGTACCAAGAATATCTAAAGAGAGTTTACTAGTAGAAGAAGGGGAACCTATCGTCCCAATCCGTTCAGATGTGCTGATTAATTGCTCGATATTTGTTCTTTCATCACTCATACTTACCTCCCACTTTCAGTTCTATAACCATGCATGATGAAAAAGATCTCTCCTATATCTCCTTGATGTAATTCCGTCATTCGTCTTGTAGCAGTCTGCCTGAAGGCAGGAATAGCGCTTCCAAGATGTTTTACCATACGGTCTGCTATATAAAGAGGATATGGTTCCATAATTCCTGGTGTTCCTGATTGATATTTAAGTCCCTGAAGTAATACTGCTATTCGAGAATCATTTGTAGCAATGGATGAAGCCATCTCAATTCTAAAAACCGGTGTCCAATTATGGGGTCTATAATACATAACATAAATCCTATTTATTGCTGAGATAACATCATCTTTTAATCTTTCAAGTTCATTTTCATCCAAAGGAATTCTCAAATGCCAGAGTTGTTGAGGTTTTTCTAATGGGACGGGTGTAGTAAATTCACCCGGTGATAAAATAGTAGTTAAAACTGCACGGTCATCGTATTGATGTGGCCAATTAAACATTTTGCCTAATTCTCTCCTGGAAGTGTATTTTGGCAAACTAACCCATAATTTATCAGTTCGTGAAGATTCTAAAATAGTTTTATAGTCCTTTAGAAAATCTTTAAATCTTCTTTTTATTTCTTCACCAACCTCTGTCTTATTGCCTTCATTTTCCCATTCTAATATTTTATTTATTGCCTGATTCATATATATTAAGGGCGTTGTAAGGGAACCATCCAAAAAAACTATGTCGTGTGGAGCTTTTGCTGCAAGTTCAAGTTCCATTTCCATCATTAATCCCCTGATCACTGTACCTGTATCAGGATCATGTTTTTCCGGGTATATGAACACTTTGTGATGAGGCTTTTCCCAATATCTTGTTTCAGAGGGCGGGGTTAATCCCTCAATTGCAACTGCCGCACAGGCAACCAAATCTGTAGCTAAAAGCCTTTCAACTGCATAAGAACCATCTATACCACAGGTAGTTGGAATCTCTGGATACCCAAGTTCTGTATCTTTCTTCAGAATATTCTGCTCCTGTAATTGGTTTCGTATTTTTTCCTTACTTTCTTGAATTTCTTTAGAAGAATCATAAAGCCTCTCACCAACTTCCTCACTCTTAGAAAGCATCTCTTCAACTAGTGCTTCTGGCAATTCAGCGAAAGGTGTTTGTTCAAATTTTTCCATTTTATTTTCCTGAATATCTTATTTTTTTCTCTTTTAGAATTTCCAATAAAGAGCTTGAACCATTATCTTTGATTTCTTGAGCATATTTTGATACCATCTCTTCAAATATCTCGTTCACTTTTTCGCTTAAATTTTTATAAATATCATCGGTATAAAGTTCATTAATATTCCAGGAAGATTTCCTTTCCAATCTTTCTGGATTAATAAATAGCCATTGCGAATGTAGATCTATTTTTAGAATTGCCATTAAAGAAGTATACCCATTTTCTTTGTATTTCTTTAATCCTTCAAAATCCTTTTCCCCGATGTTAATTTGCCTCCCTTTTGTTGTTTTGACTTCAATCGCATATTTAAAATCTTTGCATTCCACAATAATATCAACTCCCTCAACAAGGTTTATGTTTATACACTCAGGAGGGCATTTTAATATCTCATAAAGTGATAATCCAAGCAAACATTGAAGGATGATACCCGTTTGTTTTTCCTTGTATTTTTTAAAAATATTATCTAATGCTTTATAAGTATCTGTGCGCATATTTTTATTCCTCTTCTAAATTGGGTCCATCTTGTGGATTCCATTCCTTAAATTTATATATTTTCTTTTGCTTGTATAAATTTTTTAGATACTCAAAGAGCTCACTGTCCATAGTGGAAATAATAACTTGCTTTTTTTCTGTGATGTTATTTAATACTTCAACAAAATTTTTCTTCTCATTTGAACTCAGACTCTGGGAAGGGTCATCCAGCATTATAAAATCAAACGGCATATTTTCACAAAGAGCCAGAAATATTGAAAGAGCCAATGCATTCAAATTACCCTGACTTAAAATGGGTATTACCGAGTTGCCATCCTCATCTTTTATTTCGTAATTATTTCCACCTGTCCTTGAATCTTTTTCAACTTCTAATTTTAAATTTTTGATTTGAGGGTGATTTGTGATTTTCTTAAAATATTCGTTAATTCTTTCTCTTGCGTTCTCTATCTTTGTTTTAGCCACCTCCTGTGAAGCTTTTTTAATTGCAGAGATAATAGAGAAAATCTTATCCCTTAATTTTGTGAGTTCCCTTTCCTTCTCTAACATCTTTTTCCATTCATCAGTTTTTTCAATTTCCCTTGCCCTTTCACGAAGTTCTATTTTTTCAAGGTATTCTCTGAGCTTATCAATAATAACGAGTTTTTCCTCGAAACTGGTTAGTTCCTTTTGTTTTTGTTCAACATCTTTGCTCAATTTTTCTAAATTTTCCTTTATGGCTTCAAGTTCCCTATTAAGTATTACCACCGGATCTTCGTCCTCTTTTATCTCTCTTTTTAATTCTACCCCAATACTTTTTATTTTTTCTTTTAGATTTTCATTAATCCTCTTTTTATCCTCTTCCATCTCTTCAAGTTTCTTTATTAGCTTCTCTGCATTTTTCCTTTCATTTTTAAAATATTCTAATTGCTTGTTTAATTCCTCAAGCTGGAGTTTATATTTTTTTTCCCATTCTTTTTTTAAATGCTCCAATAAGTCCTTTGTCTCTTTACCACAAACAGGGCAGATGTTTTTATCAATTCCTTCTTTTTTGAGGTATTCAATCGCCTTTTCAATTATTGAACCCTGCAGACTTTTTTGCTCTTTTTCTTTTTCTATTTTACTTATTTCTTCGTTAAGTTTATTTATCCTGTTCTCAATTTCATTTCTACTACCATTCCCCTTTATAAACTGTTTTAATCTTTCGTCCTTGTCTTTAAGTGCTCCCTTAACCACTTTATATTCCTGAAGCAACCTGTTTAGTTTGCTTTGTCTCTGAAATAATTCGTTTTGTTTTTTCACATCTGGCATTTCACTTCTCAGTCTGGTGATTTCACTTTTAATAACTTTAAGAAATCGTTCTGTCTTCTCATCACACTGCAGCTTCTTAAATTCATCGGATGGCTGTAGAGATAGCTTTTCAATAAATTCTTTTAAATCTGCAAGTATTTCTTTTTTATATTTCTCCTCTTCTTCCTTATTGAAATCTTTTACATCCTTAAGGTCCTGCCCTAATTTTTCTATCTCAGCAGTCCATACATCTATTTTTCCTTTTATATTATTTTTAAATTCAGAAATTTCCGTTTCCGTTTTTTTGCACAACTCTTCTAATTTCTTTATGGTTTCATTGATAATATTACTGATATTCCTGTACTCTGAGAGACCTAATAATCGGTCAAATCCTTCATTTCTATCTTTCGGTTCTTGAGTCAGAATTGCTCTAATAACCTCTTGATGTTGATAAACCCCTACAAAAAAATCATTAAATGAGTATTTATTTAATAAACCACTAATTGTTTCCCCCATCTGAGCATCATCTTTTCTCTCACTTATATATTCTCGCCAACTTTTTTCTCCATTATCAAAAACTATTTCAACGGAGGGATTTTCCGAAGTATTCCTGTTTTTAATTTCCCAATCTATTCTTTCTCTGATTCCTGTGTCTTTCCCAACGCATTTCCTTCCCCACAAACACCACTCAATTGCATTGAGGGTACTGCTTTTTCCTGTTCCATTTGGTCCAAAAAGTATTGTAACAGGAGCAAAATCAAATTCTTTCTCTTTTGTAAATCCTCTGAACCCTTTTACTTTGAGAGTTTTAATTTTCATACTCCACCTCCTAATTTTTCAGAGACCTTCTTTTTATAATCATCAAACTCTTTTTTAATGGATTCTGCTTTTTCCTTTATTACGCTCATTATTCCATCCTTCCCTCTTTCTTGAAAAGCATTAAATAACTCTTCCCACAGCATTTTTTCTTCTTCGTTATTTAGAAATTTTTTTACTCTATCTTTCATGGTTTACCTCCTCCTCTAACATTTTTACAATTATATTAAAAAAATTCTTTTTATCAAAGTTTTTCCATTCAGGTTTTCTCTCCGCTCGCGGGAGTGCCCATCTTTCCCTCCAGTAATCAACTAACTTGTCAAAGAGCGGTCAATCCAAACAGGTTTTTCACCATGAGCCTTGTGTATAACCTAAGCGGTGAGCAACAATTTCGCCATTATATTTTAAC
>Ga0105162_1000265_pt1 | contig 35382 bp, 33 predicted proteins | sample JNZ201metaG_FD_81532 | JGI IMG/M metagenome (GOLD analysis project Ga0105162, IMG submission 81532) | Hot spring microbial communities from Jinze hot spring, China to study Microbial Dark Matter (Phase II) - JNZ 20120812A | ecosystem: Environmental > Aquatic > Thermal springs > Hot (42-90C) >...
GCATTTGTTGATTTAATGTTAAATTTTTTGCAGATTTCACGAACCGTTGGAGGTTTTAGATTTTTCAGTGTGTATTCTTTGATAAATTCCAAAACTTGATTTTGCTTTTTCGTGAGCGTTTTGTTCAATTCCGCTTCCAAAGTTTATTTTCATTGCTGACAAAATATACTGAACATTTGTTCAAAAGTCAAGATTTGCATCGGGGATTGCTGGGCTTGAAATTGTAAAAGCGAAATAACGCTTTTAGGCGTTTGCTTTTAGGTATCGTCTTGACAAATGCGCATAAAAATATATATTTAAAGTGCAGTGGTAAATTGTGGTGAATTGTGGTAGAACAAAAATAAATTTTTATGTCATCGTTTAAAGGAAGTTACATATACGCAGTAGACGAAAAAGGAAGAGTGAGTATTCCAGCGAGGATGCGGAAATATCTTTCGCCAGAAGCAAATGAGACATTTGTGATAACGAGAGGAACGGAGACATGCCTTTTTCTTTTTCCGCTGGATGAGTGGGAGAAACTTGAGAGAAGATTAAAAGAATTAAATACATTTAATCCGCAGCATCGTTTGCTTGTGAGAATTCTTTTGATGTGGGCTGTTGAAGTCACGCTTGACAATCAATCAAGGATAATGATACCGAAAAATCTTCTTGAATTTGCAAAAATAGAGAAAGAGGCGTTGATAATTGGTGCGCTTGATAGAATTGAGATATGGAATCCAAATGTATTTCAGGAATATGTTAACACGCAACCTGAAAGTTATGAAAGCATTGCAGAAAAAGTTCTGGGAATGAAATGATGGAAAAAACTTTTCACATACCAGTTTTGCTTGAGGAAACGATGAAGTATTTGATAACAAGAAATGATGGAATTTATGTTGACGGGACAATTGGAGCTGGTGGACATAGTGAGGAAATTTTAAAAAGAACAAATGCGAAGGTAATTGGTTTTGATATTGATCCGAAAATTGTGAAGATAGCGCAGGAAAGATTGAAAAATTACGGAGACAGGGTTTTGATTCTTAACAGAAATTATGCGAGTGTTAAGGAAAGTTTGAAAGAACTTGGGATAGAAAAAATATCTGGCTTTTTGCTTGATCTTGGTGTTTCATCTTATCAACTTGATCAAGGTGGTGGTTTTAGTTATAGGTTTGATGAAAAACTTGATATGAGGATGGATAGAAGTTCGGATTTAACAGCAAGTGATATTTTAAATGAGAGCTCGGAAAAAGAAATAGCGGATATAATTTTCAAATTTGGTGAAGAGCCAAAGGCAAAAATTATAGCCCGTGAAATCATAAGATACAGGCAAAGGAAAAGAATAGAGACAACAGGCGAGCTTGTTAAAATTATTGATAAAGTTGTGGGTAAAAAATATAGGTTGAAGGTTCTTGCAAGGGTTTTCCAAAGTTTGAGAATCGCTGTTAATAAAGAACTTGACAATTTAAAGATGGGGCTTGAGTCAGCAATTGATGTTCTTGAAAAAGGCGGGAGAATCGTTGTGATCTCGTATCATTCGCTTGAGGATAGGATTGTAAAAAATTTTTTTAAAAGCAATGAGAAAAAGTGTATCTGTCCGCCAGATGTAGGAGAATGTAAGTGTGGAAAAGTTCAGGTTGTGAAAATTTTAACTAAAAAGCCAATTACTCCAAAAGAGGATGAGATAAGCTTAAATCCACGTGCAAGAAGTGCGAAATTAAGAGCTTGTGAAAAAATTCTGGAGTTAGAATGAAAAGTCCAAGAGAAAAAATAAGTGGTGTCAAAATTTTGGTGTTTTTAATTCTTGTTGGAATGCTGGGAGTTGCGTATATATGGAATTCGTTTGTGGTTGATAAAAGGGCTGATGAGATGATTAAACTTGAAAAACAGCTTGAGCAATTGAAAATGGAGAAGCTGTTTCTTGAGGCAAAGTATGAAAAGCTCATTTCAGTAAATTACATTGTTCCATATGCGAGGCAAAAACTTGGACTTGTTTTCCCAAAGAAAAACCCGAAAGAAATTGAGTTGAAAAGATGACTTTTGATGTTAAAAATAGCGATGTTAGACGGATTTCAAATTCATTTTATGCGAGGTTGAATTTTTTGTTTTACCTTTTCACTTTCTTCCTTGTGCTTATTGTATTGAAGCTTGTTAAGGTTCAAATTTTTGACCATTCGTATTATGCGTCTATTTCAAATGTTCAGTATTACACAACGATAGAGTTGCCCGCAAAGCGTGGATTGATTTTTGATAGAGAAGGCAAAATACTTGCCACGAATCTTATAAGCGCTGATATAGGTGCTGATCCATATTATTTGAAAAAAGTTGGTGCGAATTTAAACGATGTTGCGGAAAATCTGGCAAATATATTTGGTGGGGATAGAAAGTATTATCTTGAAAAATTGAGAAGTGGTGAGAAAAGATTTGTCTGGCTTGTAAGGGACATTTCCCCAGAGGCGTTTGAAAAGTTCAATTTGTTTTTAAGCAGGTTGAAAACAAGAAAAGAAAAAGAAATTTACAAAGGGATTATAAAGGTTGAAAAATTTAAACGATTTTATCCGTATGATAATCTCGCAAGTCATGTTATTGGTGCGGTCAGCGGTGAGGGAAAGGCGTTGATGGGAGTTGAAGTTAAGTTTGATGAGATTTTAAGAGGGAAAAATGGTTTTATGAAATTAACACGTGACGCACTTGGAGATGCAAGAGCTGAAGTTAAATTTGACAGGGAAGAACCAATTGACGGGTATAATTTGAAATTAACGATTGATGTCGGAATTCAAACGATAATAGAATCAGAACTTGAAAAAGCGGTGAAGGAGTTTGAAGCTGAAAGTGGTGTTGTTGTAGTTGTTGACCCATGGACTGGTGATATTCTCGGACTTGCAAATTATCCAAGTTTCAACCCGAACAATTATTGGATTTATAATTCAGAAAATTTCAAAAACAAGGCGATAATTGATGCTTTTGAGCCGGGTTCAACATTCAAAATTGTTCCTGCGTCACTTTTGCTTGAAAAAGATACGATGAAGTTATATTCAAAGGTTGATGTTGAGGGCGGTAAAAGTTTAATTCGTGGTGTAAGAGTGATTGATTACAAGCCAAACGATGTTTTGAATTTTAGGGAGGTTTTGAAGTATTCAAGCAATATAGGTATGGCGAAGTTAAGTTTAGATCTTGACAAGTTGGAATTTTACAAGCATATTAGAAATTTTGGTTTTGGCTCTTACACGGGTATAAATTTGCCTGCTGAATCAAGGGGTGAATTGAAAACGCCGGATAAATGGACACCGGCAACGAAAATTTTTATGTCTTTTGGTTATGAGTTAAGAGCGACGCCAATTCAAATAGCAATGGCTTACTCTGTTATAGCAAATGGCGGAATTTTGTTTCAGCCAAGAATTGTGAGTGAGATATTGAATTCAAAAGGAGAAGTTGTTAAGAGCTTTCCAGTTGTTATGGTAAGAAGAGTTATCTCGGAGAGGACATCTAAAATTTTAACATCAATACTTGAAGATGTTGTAAATGATGGGACGGGAGTTCAAGCGAAGGTTGAAGGTTTAAGAATTGCTGGGAAGACGGGAACTGCTCAAATGTATGAGTTTGGATTTTATTCAAAGTCGCATTACAGAGCGTCTTTTGTTGGGTTTTTCCCGGTTGAAAAGCCAAAGTTTGTTTGTTTTGTTATGCTTGAGTCACCAAAGAAAAATTATGCAGGTGGAGTTGTTGCAGCACCTGTTTTTAGAAAAATTGCGGAACAATTGATTAAATTATCACCGGTTGAAGTTGAACCAGCAACATCTTCATTGAAGATTGTCCAAAATCAAAATTCAAATTTTAATTCCACAAAATCATCTCAATCTCAAAAAGACGAAAAAAATAGAGGCAAACAAATGCCTGATTTGAGAAGTTTAAGTGTTCGCTCCGCTCTTGCTAAAATTTCTGTGTTTAATTTGAAAGTTAAAATCATCGGTTCTGGCTGGGTTGTTGATCAAATTCCAAAGCCAGGAGTAAAAATTAACGACGGAATGGAGTGCGTTCTTTACTGTCGTGATGATTTAAAAGAAATTTCGGCTGAAAAATGAAACTTAAAGAATTGCTTAAACATATTAAAGTTGTAAAATTTCTCGGAGATGAAGATGTTGAGATAAAAGGCATTGTTTATGATTCTCGTGAGGTAGATGAGGGTGATTTATTCGTTGCGATAAAAGGATTAAATGTTGATGGGCACAGGTTTATTCCAGAAGCAGTGCTTGCTGGTGCTGTTGCAGTTGTGCTTGAAAATGATGGGTTGATTGATGATAATTATTTTGTTGAGAGAGGTGTTGCAAAAGTTGTTGTAAATGATTCAAGGAAGGCGCTTGCTTTGCTTTCTTCCGCATTTTATGAATTCCCATCAAAAAAATTAAAACTTGTTGGGGTTACTGGAACAAATGGTAAAACCACAACGACGCACCTTATAAAATCAATTCTTGAAACCGCTGGATTAAAAACAGGTTTGATTGGAACGATAAATTATGTAATCGGGGATGAGATAATTCCCGCAGGTCAAACGACGCCAGAATCACTTGAAATAAACAGGTTTTTGAAGAAAATGGTTGATAATGGATTTGGTGCGTGTGTGATGGAAGTTTCATCTCATGCGCTTGCTCTTGATAGAGTTTATGGACTTGAGTTTGATGTTGGGGTTTTTACGAATTTAACGCAAGATCATCTTGATTTCCATCGGACATTTGAGGCATATTTTCAGGCGAAGAAAATTTTATTTGATTCGTTAAATCAAAATGCGTATGCGATTTACAATGTTGATGACCAATATGGAGAAAGAATTGTTTCTGACACGAGGGCGAGCAAATTATCGTATGGAAAAAGTGATAAGGCAGATGTAAAGGTTAAAGATGTTAAGTTAAGTTTCAATGGGACAAGTTTAATTGTTCAAACTCCAACGGAGAAATCGCTTGAGATAAATTCAAAGTTGATCGGTGAGTTCAATGTTTATAACATTTTGTCTGCTGTTGCGGTTGGCTATGTTCTTGGCGTTGAGTATGAGGATATAAAAAATGGAATTGAGAAAGTTGAAAATGTCAAAGGAAGGTTTGAAAAAATAATCTCTCCTGATGATTACACCGTTATAATTGATTATGCACATACTCCAGATGCGTTGGAGAAGTGCATTGATACTATTTTGAGGTTAAAGAAAGAAGCAGGTGGTGGAAAACTTATCACTGTTTTTGGTTGTGGTGGTGATAGAGATAAAACGAAAAGACCGATAATGGGAAGGATTTCAACAGAAAAAAGCGACATCACGATTATAACATCGGACAATCCAAGATTTGAAGACCCAGAGAAAATTATTTCTGATATAGTTGAAGGTGTGAAGAAGGATTCAGTTTATTATGTTTTCGTGGATAGAAAAGAAGCAATTGAGCGGGCGCTTGAAATGGCTCAAAAAGGAGACATCGTTTTAATTGCTGGGAAAGGTCATGAAGAGTATCAAGTAATAGGTGATGTTAAAGTTCCATTTAGCGATAGGCAGGTTGTTATGGAATTTTTTAAAACAAAGGAGAAAACGACTTGATAGAAATTGAGCACATAAAAAGAATGGGTTTCGTTGCGGAGTTGAACCTTGATAAAATTGTGAAGAAGAAAATCAAAGGAGTTTCAACTGATTCACGAAAGATAAAGCATGGTGAGATATTTTTTGCCATAAAAGGAGAAAGATTTGATGGACACGATTTCGTTGGTTCTGCTTTTAAAAAAGGTGCTATCGCTTGCGTTGTGAATTATGACTGGTTCAAAATGAACCAAGATAAATTTAAAACTAAAACTTTGATCGCTGTTGATGATACATTGAAATCGCTTGGAAAACTTGCAAATGCTTATAGGAAAGATTTTAACATTCCAATTATTGCAATTGCAGGGAGCAATGGGAAGACGACGACGAAAGAGATGATCGCACAAGTTCTGGGGCAAAAATACAAAGTTTTAAAATCGGAAGGGAATCTAAATAATCAAATTGGCGTTCCATTGACGCTTTTTAAATTGAGGAAAACGCATCAGGTTGCGGTGATTGAGTTCGGGACAAATCATTTTGGTGAGATTAGATATTTGTGTGAAGTTGCAGAGCCAGATCATGGCTTGATAACAAATATCGGTAGAGAACATATTGAGTTTTTCAAAGATATAAAAGGTGTGGCAAAAGAAGAAGGTTCATTGTTTGATTATATTTTTGAGAAGGATGGTTTTGTTTTTGTCAATTTTGATGATGTTTTTGTTAGAGAGATGGGAGAGAAATTCAGGAATAAAATTACATTCGGATTTTCGGATGGTGCGGATGTGAAAGGTGAAATTCTTGAAGTTGATGACTTTGCAAGGTTTAAGTTTAAAGTTAAGTTCAATGGGAAGGAGCAAATTTTAAAATTGAAAATTTCGGGTGAGCACATAGTTATGAATGCTGTTTCTGCATTTGCGGTGGGGTTGAAATTTGGAGTTTCACCTTCGCAGATGAAAAAAGCGTTGCAATCTTATGAGCCATTTTCAAAGCGAATGGAAATTTTGAAGGTCAAGGGTATAACGATAATAAACGACACATATAATGCGAATCCAGATTCAATGATAGCATCTCTCAAAACTTTAAAACAGATGAAAAATTCGGGGAAGAAAATTGCGGTTCTTGGAGATATGCTTGAACTTGGTGATTATACCGAAGAAGCGCACAGGGAAGTTGGTCAGAAGGTTGTTGAGTTTGGGATTGATTATCTTTTAACATACGGGAATGCGATGCGTTTTGCTTATGAGGTTGCGTTAAATGGAGTTAATCACGCAATTCATTTTGATGATAAAGATATGCTTGTGTATCATCTTTTTGAGATAGTTGAAAGAGGAGATGTCGTTCTTGTTAAAGGTTCAAGAGGAGTTGCGATGGAGGAAGTCGTTGAAAAATTTACAAATAAAGTTAAGGGTTCGCATTAATGTTATATTATCTTTTTGACTGGATAAACAAGTTATACGCACCGCCGGGATTTGACGCATTTAGATTTATAACATTTAGAAGTGGTCTTGCTGTTTTGACTTCTTTGATCATTTGTTTCTGGCTTGGACCGAAGATAATTAAAAAATTGAAAGAGCATCAAATTGGCGAAACGATAAGAGAAGATGGACCAGAAAGACACAAAGCGAAGGCTGGAACTCCGACGATGGGCGGATTGATAATTCATCTTGGAATTCTCGTTCCTGTTCTTCTTTGGGGAGATTTGAAAAATATGTATGTCTGGTTGATTATTCTTGTAACGGTTTGGCTTGGTGTGGTTGGGTTCATTGATGATTATCTAAAAGTTGTTAAGAAATATCCAAAAGGTTTGATAGCAAGATACAAGTTGATGGGGCAAATAAGTATAGGTTTGATAGTTGGGGTTATACTTTACAATTCGCCTGAATTTGATGGGATTGAGACGATAACAACTTTGCCATTTATAAAAAATTTGAACTGGGATTATGTTTACTGGTGGATTTACATTCCAGTGATAGTTTTCATAATAACTGCGACATCAAATGCTGTGAATTTAACAGATGGACTTGATGGACTTGCGATTGGAACGGTTGGGATTTCTGCTTTGACATTGACGGTTATGGCTTATGTTTCAGGGCATATTGAGTTTAGTAGGTATTTGAGCATAATTTATCTTCGTGGTTCGGGTGAGCTTGCTGTTTTTCTTTCTGCGCTTGTCGGTGCATCTCTTGGTTTTTTGTGGTTCAATGCTTATCCTGCGCAAGTTTTTATGGGAGATACGGGCTCGCTTGCTCTGGGTGGGATAATTGGAGCTGTCTCGGTTATGATAAAAAAAGAGCTTCTTCTTCCTGTTTTTGGTGGGATTTTTGTAATTGAAACATTGAGCGTAATAATTCAACGACTTTATTTCAAATATACGAAGCGAAGGTATGGAGAAGGAAGGAGAGTTTTTAAGATGGCGCCAATTCATCATCATTTTGAACTTCTGGGCTGGGCTGAGCCGAAAATCGTAATCAGGTTTTACATTGTTGCGATAATTTTTGCAGTTTTAAGTTTGGTTACATTTAAAATCAGATGAAAAATTTTATGAGCGGAGAAAATATCAAAGGCAAAAAAATTAGCGTTATAGGTGGAGCAAGAAGCGGTCTTGCGGTTGCTAAACTTTTAAAAAAGTTCGGTGCAGATGTTTTTATAAGCGATATGAAGAAGCCAGAAGAAATAAAATATGTCAAATTCACATTGCAAGAGCTTGATGAGTTAGGGATCAAGTATGAATTTGGAGGGCACAGTGAGAGTGTCTTTGAGTGTGATTTTATGGTAATAAGTCCTGGGGTTCCGTCAAATTCTGAAGTTGTTAAGAAGGCAGTTGAGCGAGGTTTGAAAGTGTTAAGTGAGATTGAGGTTGCATCATGGTTTTGCAAAGCTCCAATTGTTGCTGTAACAGGGACGAACGGAAAGACGACGACAACAAGTTTGATAGGTCATATTTTTAAAACAGCCGGTTTTAAAACGATCGTTGCTGGAAATATCGGAAGCCCATTTTCGGATTATGTTTTGGATGTTGATGAGGAAAGCGTTGTTGTTTTAGAAGTTAGCAGTTTTCAACTTGATCATATTGAAAGTTTTAAACCCAAAGTTGCGGTTCTTCTCAACATAACACCGGATCACCTTGATAGATATGCATCGTTTAGCGATTACATTCTTTCAAAGTTTAGAATTTTCAAAAATCAAAGAAGTGATGATTTTGCAGTTTACAATTACGATGATGAGATAGTTCAACCTTATGTTGAGCAACTTGATGTGATAAAGATGCCGTTTAGTGTTTTGGAGAAATTATCTTGCGGTGCTTTCGTTGAGGATGATTATTTGGTTTTTAATTTTAAAAACAAAAAAGAGAGAATTCTCAAAATGAGCGAGCTCAGATTAAGGGGAATTCACAATGTTTATAATTCTCTTGCAGCTGCTCTTGCTGCAAGGGCTATGGAGGTAAAGGATGAGATAATAAGAGAGAGTTTAAAGAGTTTTGAGGGGGTTCCGCATCGCCTTGAATTTGTGCGTGAGATAAACGGTGTAAAATTTATTAACGATTCAAAAGCGACAAATGTTAATTCGCTTTGGTATGCGCTTGAAAGTTTTGATGAGCCGATCATCTTAATAGCTGGGGGAAGGGACAAAGGAAATGATTATTCAAAGGTTTATGATTTGGTGCGAAGGAAAGTTAAACTCATTCTTGCTATTGGTGAGTCAAGGGAAAAAGTTTATAACGAGTTTAAGAATTTAACAAGGGTTATAAAAGTTGATTCAATGGAGGAAGCGGTCAGAAGAGCATATGAAGAAGCCAGACCGGGCGATGTTGTTCTTCTTTCCCCGGCTTGTGCAAGTTTTGATATGTTTGAGGATTTTGAGCACAGAGGCGAAGTTTTTAAAAAACTTGTAAATCAATTGTGATGAAATATCGTGAGCAACATATTGACAAAGTTCTTTTTATGTTTGTTTTAGCGTTGATGTTTATCGGAATTTTGCTTGTTTTCAGCTCAACGGTTTATATTGCAAATTTGAAATATGACTCCGCCACTTATTTTCTTGAAAATCACATTCTTCGTGTTTTGATTGGTTTTGCGGTGATGGTGTTTTTTATTGTTTTCGTGGATTACAAAAAATTGAAAGATTGGGCATTTTATATTTTTGCGGTAAGTTTGATTTTGCTTGTTCTTGTTCTGTTCATTGGAAAGGGGACAGCGAAAAGATGGCTTGTCTTGGGTCCTGTGAGCGTTCAAGTTTCTGAACTTGCGAAGCTTGCTCTTATAATTTATCTTGCTTATTTGGTTGAGAAAAATGCTCATAGATTGACAAGTTTTAAACTTGGTTTTCTTCCGTTGTTTGCAGTAATTGTTGCTGTGTCTGGTTTGATAGTTCTTCAAAAAAGCTTTACGATGGCGTTTATAGTTTTTTCTACGGGAATGATTTTGCTCTTCCTTGGTGGAGTAAGGATCGGACATCTTTCGGTTGGGTTGGCTTTAGGTCTTGTTGTTTCTGCTTTGATGTTAATTATTGAGCCGTATCGTTTTCAAAGGTTACTTGCTTATCTTGGATTTGAAGACGCAAGGTAGGGTGTAAAGCATCAAGCGGTTCAAGCTTTGATCGGGCTCGGGAACGGTGGTTTATTTGGAGTTGGGCTCGGGCATAGCAAACAGCGTGAGCTTTATTTACCGCTTGCTTATGATGATTACATATTCTCAATCTTTGGGGAAGAATACGGGTTCATCGGTTCTCTTGTGCTGATTTTTATCTTTTTTGTGATTTTTTATCGTGGAATTAGAATTGCTAAATATACGCCTGATGAGTTTGGGAAAATTCTTGCAAGTGGAATTACCTTTGTTATTTTCTTGACCGCTGTCGTTCATATTGCGGTTGTTTCAGGGATTTTGCCACCGACGGGAATACCACTCCCGTTTGTAAGTTATGGTGGCACTGCGATGATTGTAAATTGTGCAAGCGTTGGAATTTTGCTTAACATTTCAAAGCAAATTAAACATTGAAATGGTAAAGATAATGATTTCAGGTGGTGGAACAGGCGGACACATTTTTCCGGGAATAGCGATTGCAGATTCAATTAAGAAAATTAAACCTGATGCGAGAATAATTTTCGTTGGAACAAAAGGCAAAATTGAAGAAAGGGTTGTGCCAAAAGCAGGATATGAATTTAAAGCAATTTGGATTTCGGGATTTATGCGCTCGCTTGATATTAAGAATTTACTTTTTCCATTCAAGCTTATTGTGAGTTTAATTCAATCTTTTTTGCTTGTTAAGAAGTTTAAACCAAATGTCGTCGTTGGAACCGGTGGCTATGTGAGCGGTCCTGTTGTTTTTGTTGCTTCTTTGCTTGGAATTCCGACCTTGATTCAAGAACAAAACAGTTATCCGGGTGTGACAACACGATTTCTTTCATCACTGGTTGATGAAGTTCATATAAGTTTTGATGCGACGAGGAAGTATCTCAAACGAAAGGATAATGTTTTTCTTTCAGGTAATCCTGTAAGAAGCACATTGAAAATTTATCAAAAAGATGAAGCTTTGAAATTTTTTAATCTTGAAACTGGAAAAAAGACATTGTTTGTCTTTGGTGGAAGTGCAGGTGCGAGGTCAATAAATAACGCAATGCTTGAGATAATAGATGAAATCGTTGATAAAGGAATTCAGGTGATCTGGCAAACTGGAGCTTTGGATTTTGAGAGAGTGATGGAAAAGTGTAAAGATAAAAAATCGGTTAAAGTTTTCAAGTTTATTGACGAGATAGATTATGCTTATTCTGCGTGTGATCTTGTGATTTGTAGGGCTGGAGCAACGACGATAGCGGAGATAACTTATTTCGGGCTTCCGGCGATATTTGTCCCTTATCCATTTGCGACAGCGAACCATCAATATGAGAATGCTAAAGTTTTATTTGAGGCGGGAGCAAGTGAAATTATACCTGATGATAAATTAAAAGCAGATCTGAGGGAGAAAATTTTTAAATTAATTGATGATGAGCGAAGATTAAATGAGATGAGAGAAAAAGTAAAAGCATTTTCAAATCCGAATGCAGGTGAGACGATAGCGAAAGCAATTTTAAAATTAGCAGAAAGAAGAAATGTTTAGCACGGTTAAAAAAATACATTTTGTCGGAATTGGAGGAATAGGAATGAGCGGAATTGCTGAAATTTTGCTTGATCAGGGTTTTAAAGTCACCGGTTCTGATAAGCAGTTATCGGAGATAACGGAACGACTTGAAAAGCTTGGAGCGAAAATTTACGAGGGACATTCGCCAGAACATATAGATGAAGATGTTGATGTGGTTGTTTATTCATCCGCTGTTAAGATGGATAATCCTGAAATTCAGGAAGCCATAAGGCGTAAAATTCCGTTAATACGTAGAGCTGAAATGCTTGCAGAACTTATGCGTTTAAAATATGGCATCGGGATCGCTGGAACTCACGGCAAAACGACGACTACATCAATGGTCGGACTTGTGTTAATTGAAGGAGGATTTGATCCAACTGTAATCGTTGGTGGAGTTTTGCGTGATCTTGGCGGAACGAATGCACGGCTTGGTCATGGGAATTTTATAGTTGTTGAGGCGGATGAATTTGACAAATCTTTTCTTCAACTTACACCGACAATTGCGGTCATCACGACACTTGAGCCAGAACATCTTGATTGTTATGGAAGTGTTGATGAATTGAAATCAGCGTTTGTTGATTTTGCAAATAAAGTTCCTTTTTATGGATTTGTGGTTTTGTGTCTTGATGAGCCGATGATTCAGGATATAATTCCGCAGATCAAGAAAAAAATCATAACCTATGGCTTAAATGCACAAGCAGATGTTCAGGCAATTGATCCAGAGTTTAAAGAAAGAACATCGTCATATACCTTGATTTATAAAGGGAAAAATTTTGGGCGTGTGAATTTGCAGGTTCCCGGAATTCACAATGTTAAAAATTCGCTTGCAGCTGTTGCGGTTGGAATGGAACTTGGAATTAATTTTGAGAAAATAAAAAATGCAATTGAGAAATTTAGAGGTGTTTATAGACGCTTTGAAATTCGTGCGGAGATAAATGGAATTATGGTTGTTGATGATTATGCCCATCATCCAACGGAGATAAAAGCGGTTTTACAGGCTGCAAAGGAAGGATGGAAAAGAAGAGTGGTTGCTGTTTTTCAACCGCATCTTTATTCAAGGACGAGAGATTTTTATCAGGACTTTGGGCGTTCGTTTTTCAATGCGGATGTTTGTGTCTTAACGGATGTTTATCCAGCAAGAGAAGAGCCAATTGAAGGAGTAAGCGGAGAATTGATCGCTGATTCAGCTAAAAAATTCGGACATAAAGAGGTTCACTATGTCCCGGATAAAAAACAAATTCCAGAGTATCTGATGAAACTTGTTAAGTCAGGAGATATGGTGATATTTATGGGAGCTGGCGATATAACGAAAATTTGCGGTGAGTTCATTAACAAATTGAGTGAAAAGTTTAAAGATGATTAATCTTGAAGAAATAAGAGAAATAGTCAAAGGGAAGATTTTGCTAAACGAACCGCTTGCGAAGTATTCAACATTTAAAATTGGTGGACCCGCTGACATTTACATTGAACCGAGAAATGTGGATGAGCTTTTGAATTTGTTGAGGTATTTAAAGGAGAAGGAAATTGATTTTGTGATTCTCGGAAACGGAAGCAATGTTTTGATAAGCGATGAAGGTTTCAGAGGCGCAGTGATAAATCTTGAATCAGGTTTGAACTTTATAAAAGTTGAGGCTGAGTTTGTCGTTGCTGGAGCAGGTGTTAAGTTAGCAAGGTTTGTTGATTTCTGTATTGAGAATGGTTTTCGTGGTGTTGAAATGCTTGCTGGAATTCCGGGAACGCTTGGTGGTGCAATCATTATGAACGCAGGAGCTTACTCAGGAGAGATTTCAGATTATCTTGTTGATGTTGATGTGATAAGGGATTTCAATCTTGTGCGACTTAAAAAAGACGAGTGTGGATTTGGATACAGGACATCAAAATTGGCAAATGATGTTGTCGTTCAGGCAAGGTTTAAATTTCCACCCGGAGATATAGAGGAAATGAAAAAGATAAGGCGTGAAATTTTGATAAAACGAAATTTATCTCAACCTGTTAATTTCCCGAACGCTGGAAGTATCTTTAAAAATCCGCCCGGAGATTATGCAGGAAGATTGATTGAGCATGCAGGTTTGAAGGGTGTTCAAATTGGAGATGCCCAAATTTCAGAAAAACATGCAAACTTCATAATTAACAAAGGAAATGCTAAGGCAAAAGATGTGCTTGAACTTATAAATCTTGCACAATCAAAAGTTTATGAGAAATTCGGAGTTAAGCTTGAACTTGAGATCAGATTGATTGGATTTAAGGAAGAAGAAATCAAAAGTTTGGTGTGAAAGGTGAAACTTGCGGAAAGAGAAATAAATAGGTGGATGTTTTTCACTATTGCTGGAATTTTCCTCGTGTTAATTTTTGGAGCTATGAACTGGCGTGAGAACAGGGTGATAAATAAAATTATAGTTAAAGGAAACGAAACGATTCCTGATGATATAATTTTAAATCTTGCGGGTGTGAAAATTGGCGAAAAATTTACACTTGTAAATCTTTCCGAATTAAGACGAAAGGTTGAATCTCATAAGTTCATAAAGCAAGCGAATGTTTATACAAATTTGCCCGATGTTCTTTTGATTGAGGTTGAGGAAAGAAAACCAATTGCGATGGTAATTTTTCAAGGAAAAATTTACTATGTTGATTATGATGGTTATGTCATACCGTATGACGATGTCAAAAGAATTTTTTCTGTTCCTTTGTTGAATCTGGATTATAAGCCCGTTAATGTTTTTGCCGACTCAGCTGGTGCATTGAGAAAGCAGTATGAACTTGTGAAGCTTGCGATTGAAAAGGATGTTTACAATTTGATTTCGGAAGTGAAATTTAAAAATGGTGAATTTATCATTTTTGCTGGTGATAGTGCTGTTGTGGTTTTTCTTGGTGAAGGAAATTTGGATAAAAAATTTTTAGCCTTAAAAAAATTCTGGGCGCAAGAAGTTCAAGGTAAGGCGTCGCCTGTGTATGTTGATTTAAGGTATGAAGGAAAAATTTATGCAAAGTTTAAATCAAAAAATTAATAAAGAACATGTCAGAGATAATAGTTGGACTTGATGTTGGTACAAGTAAAATCTGCGCACTTGTTGCGTCGCTTGAGGATAACGGGAAGGCAAATATCCTCGGGCTTGCGAAAGTCCCCTCAGAGGGATTGTTGCTTGAAGGCAATGTTGTAAACATTGAAAGAACAGCTGAATCAATTCGCAAAGTTATTAACATGGTTGAAAATCAATCTGGTGAAAAGGTAAAAAGTGTTGTGGTTGGAATTGCAAGCGGTGATCTCAGAGGAATGGAAAGCGTAAGTGTTATAGCGACAAGACCTCCAAAGCATATAATTACGCAGGATGATGTCGTTCGTTTGGTAAATGAAGCCAGAAACATAAGACATTCTTCGGATACGGAAATAATTCATGTGTTGCCACAGGAGTTTAAGGTTGATGGTGTTAAAATTGAGAAAAGTCAGGATCTGATTGGAATGGTTGGTATAAAGGTTGAGGCGAGAGTTCATATAATTCTTGCGAAGTTAAGTGCGGTTGAAAATTTGAGACAGGCGGTTATGAGGGCTGGGTATGAAGTTGAGGATTTTGTTTCTGAACCACTTGCTTCTTCTTATGCTGTTCTTGATCCAGAAGAAAAAGAAATAGGCGTTGTTTTGATTGACATCGGCGCAGGAACGGCGGATATTTCAATTTTTGAAGATAATGTTTTGAAATACACGGGCTCGCTTCCAATCGCAGGAAATCAAATAACAATGGATATAAGAAAGGCATTTACCATACCAAAAGAACTTGCAGAGAAATTAAAGATAACGGAGGGTTATGCTTATTTAAATGAAATTATGGAGGATAAAATCATCACGGTTCAAGGTGTAGGTGGGAGAGGACCTTTTGAGATAACAAGGTCAATGCTTTGCAGAGTAATTCAGCCAAGGGTTGAAGAAATTTTTGAGTTGCTTTATAAAGAACATTTGAGGGAATATGTCAGGTCGCAGAATTTATCCGCAGGCATAGTTTTAACAGGAGGAACATCTCTTTTGAAGGGAATAGATAAACTTGTTGAAGATAAGTTTGAAATGCCTGTACGAGTTGGAATTCCAAGCAGATCAAAATTTTCTGGTGGGCTTGTCAATGAAATAGAAAATCCGATTTATTCAACTGTTGTTGGTCTGGTTCTATACAAAATTGACGAGATACAGAAAAGCAGGGAAAGGTCCGGTCGTGGTTTAAGTGATGCGGTGAGAAAACTTATGGAATTTTTCAAAACGATTTTTCATTAAAAAATTAACACAGGAGGTTTGCCGTGATTACATTAGCAGATGAATCATCAGGTAGAGCAAGTGGTGCCGGTGCAAAGATTAAAGTTGTTGGAGTGGGCGGTTGTGGATGTAACGCAATTAATAATCTCGTGAAGAAGGGAATCACAAACGTAGAATTAATTGCGGTAAACACCGACATTCAATCTTTATCCGAATGCAGGGCGCAGATAAAAATTCAAGCTGGCAAGAATTTAACTAAAGGACTTGGTGCTGGAGCAAAACCTGAGGTTGGTCAAAAAGCAGTTGAAGAGGTCAGCGATGAAATAGCAAAATTTATTGAAGGAAGTGATCTTGTCTTTGTCACCGCAGGTATGGGCAAGGGAACGGGAACAGGTGGAGCGCCAGTTGTTGCAAAAATAGCGAAAAGTTTGGATGCTCTTGTTATAGGGCTTGTTTATACACCTTTTGATTATGAGGGCTCAATTAGAGCAAGGATTGCAGAAGAAGGACTTAAAAAATTAAGAGAATCGGTTGATACGCTCATCGTAATTAGCAATCAAAAATTATTGATGCTTGCGGGGAACAATGAGATTTTATCGGCTATTGAATATGGGAATGAAGTTCTTAACAATGCTGTTCGCGGTATAACCGACATAATAACGAAGCCGGGAATTATAAATGTTGACTTTAATGATGTCAAAACAATTATGCGTGACATGGGAGATGCTTTGTTAGGGACGGGTGTTGGTCGTGGTGAACATAGAGCAACGGAAGCATCTCAAAAAGCGATTTCAAATCCACTCGTTGAAGGTCTGTCAATCGTTGGAGCCAAAGGCGTTTTAATTAACATTGTCGGTAATAAAGTTACATTGAAAGAGATTGACGATGCGATCAAAGTAATAACTGAGAAAACGGGTGAGGAAATTAACTTAATTTATGGAGTTGTTCTTGATGATTCAATGAATGATGAATTGATGGTTACGGTCATAGCCACGGGACTTGGTTCAACAATTTATCCAACTCCTAAGACACCACCGCACGGCACAAAAAAAGTAATCTCGGTTTATGATTCGGATGAGAAAAGTAGCCAAGTTGAGAAAAATTTGCGCGTTCCCGCTTATCTACGCAAAGGAGTTATAATAAGTGAAAACAAAAGTGCAACGAGGATTGAAGGAAACATAGCAGAAGAGGATGATAAGCCATCATTTTTAAAGCAGGTGATAGATTAAAAATAAAAACTCGGATGGAATGAAACTTAACAAAGTGGAAATAGAGTCAAATCTTAAAAATTTCAGCGGATGGTTTTACGACGAGAGTAGCGATGCAATAGTTAAAGATTTTAAATTTAAAAATTTTCAGGAAGCGATGGCATTTGTTTTAAGAGTTGCTTTTGAAGCTGAAAAGATGGATCATCATCCTGATATTTTGATTGAATATAATCGTGTTCGTTTGACTTTGCGAACACATAGTGAGGATGGTGTAACGCTGAAAGATTTTGAACTTGTTGGTAGGATAGAGAAAATTTGATTTTGAAGTTTCAAAATTTTATATTTGTAGTTGAAGAGAGCCGAGGTGGCGGAATTGGTAGACGCGCACGTTTGAGGGGCGTGTGGGGAAACCCGTGCGGGTTCGAGTCCCGCCCTCGGCACTAAATTTTTTCCTTCCGAAAAATTAAATTTTTTTTAACCCTTCTTTTTTATCGCTTCTCTCTTGACTTTTCAAAAATGGCTTTTTAAATTTTTAATGCCAAAATAAAAACAAAAATGGCATCTACCATGCGTGTTCTTACAATCCTTTCTTTACTTTTAATCGCATTTAATCTATCATTCGGTCAGGGAAGCGGGGCTTACACCGCATCTGTTACAGGTAAAATAGTTGACAATGAGGGTAAACCAATTCCTGATGTTGAAGTTATTGCAAAAAATGTTGAAACTGGTTACACCCGTGGTGCAATTACAACATCTTCGGGAATTTACAACATTTTATCAGTCCCGCCGGGGAAATATGAAATAAGCGCTCTCCATGTTGGATATGGTAAACAGACAAAAATTGTTGAGTTAATGGTTGGCGAAAAAGTTACGGTTAATTTCACACTTGTCCCAAAAGAAATCCAGGTTGGCGAAGTTGTTGTAACAGCTGAGGCTTTGGATTATGAAGTTAAGAAAACGGAACTTTCAGTGCCGTTAAGACCTCAACAAATTTCTGAGCTCCCTGTAAATACTCGTAATTTCCTTGAGCTTACTGCTCTTGTCCCGGGAATGAAACCGATAGGTTCAACCTTTGGAAGTGGTGCAATGCAACCGACTTGGGTTGGTTTTTATTTTGAAGGAACTGAGTTTAAAAATGAGATAGTTGAAGGTGGTCTTTCAGGACAATTTTTAAGTGGAGGCAATCCATTTCCGCTTGATGCTGTGAAGGAAGCAAGAGTTATAACACAACTTTACAAAGCGGAGTATTCAAAAGCTGCCGGTGGAGTTGTGACTGCAGTTTCAAAAACTGGAACAAATGAATTTCACGGCACAGCATTTTTCACATATCGTGATAGGAATTTGAATGCTCTTGGCGTTTTTGAAAGAGAGAAACCCGGGTTCAAGCGTCGTCAAACTGGTTTAAGCCTTGGTGGACCAATTATAAGAGACAAACTTCATTTCTTTGTATCTTATGAAGGAACTTTTCTTGATAAGTTCGCAACCGTTGTCGTTGGACCTCAATTTTCACAATACGCAGGGACTTATCATGTGCCATTTGCGGGACATGTTGGTGTTGCAAGGTTAACATATCAACCATCTATCAATCATTACTTTGACTTCACTTACTATGGAAGGTATGACAGAGATTATATGGGTATCGGTGGCTTATCTGTTTATGAAAGAGGACGATTGTTCCACAATAGAGTTTATAACTATGTTTTGAAGCATCAGTATATAATTTCGCCAAACTTGATGAACGAGGCAAGAATTAACTTCCAACGCTATAATTGGGAGATTGCAAACATAGCTCCTTATCCAACGCCTGGCAAAATCTATCCAAGTGCTTACATAGGTGCATTTTCTCACGCACCACAGAATTGGTTCCAGGATCGTTATGCTTTTTACGATGACATAACCTATACAAGAGAAAATCATGTTTTCAAAGCTGGATTTTTCATTCAAAGATTGAGATATGAAGCAAATCAAAAACTTTATTTGCATCCGATTTTCTATTTCAGAACGGACACAAGCACCACGCCATGGCAGGCAAGAGTTGGCGTTGGAGTTCCAACAGTTGAAAAATGGAACACGCAGTTTGGTGTTTATATCCAAGATGATTGGACGGTTACTCCGTATTTGACATTGAACCTTGGGATAAGGTGGGATTATGAGACGAATATGATTAACAACGATTTTGCAGTTCCTGACACTGTTAGAAGAGATTTAATTAATTTCTTTGGAGAAAAATATTTCTCAACTGGCAAAGATAGAAAGCCGTATTGGAAAGCATTTCAGCCGAGGTTTGGATTTTCATACGACATAAGCAAGGAAGGTAAGACAGTTATATTTGGTGGAGCTGGGGTTTATTATGATAGGCATGTTTGGAATGTTGCTTCTGATGAAATTTTGAGATACACCTGGAAAGTTTATTATCTCTATTTTGGAACTGGTGCAGGACAGATCCCGTGGGATAATAGGTATTACAACAGGGATGAATTGTTGAATTTAATTTCTCAGGGTAGAGTTCCAGCTCCGGAGATATTTTTAATTCCGAACGACTTAAAACCACCGATGACAGTTCAATATAGCCTTGGTCTCAGGCAGAGGTTTGGTGATATTATTTTGAGCTTGAGCTATACAGGAGTTCGTGGCTATAATGAAATAACAACTTACAACGCAAATGCAAGATCAAGATTGAGCACCAAATACGGACCGATTCAAGTTTGGACAGATGCGGGAAACTCATGGTATGATGCTATATACTTTACATTTGACAAGCCGTATAAACCTGGTTCATGGGGCTTTAACATTGCTTATACGCTTTCCTGGACATACGATGAATTTGACAACACGATTTACTACGGTTATTCATACTATACAAATCCAGATATGTTGAAGAAAGCTCCATCTACGCTTGACGAGAGACACAGAATTTCAATCAATGGTACATTTGATTTGCCATTCGGATTTAAATTAAGTGGTTGGGGAACATTTGCAACCGGAAGACCATATCTTGTCTACTATGGAACGGATGTTAATAATGACGGTGTGATAGGAAATGATTATCCTGCGGGATTGGGTAGAAATGCAGGAAGAGTTCCGGGGCAAAGATTTATCTTTAAGTATGTATTTGCTGAAAGAAATGTTAATCTGCGTTTGTCAAGAGATTTCAAATATCGGGGCTTTACATTGACATTGATGGTTGAAGCGTTTAACGTGTTTAACTGGTCAAACTTCGGTAGTTATGTTGGGAATATGAGCTCACCGCTTTTTGGTAATCCAACGACCGCAGGACCCAAGAGACAAATTCAACTTGGGACGAGAGTTAGTTTTTAAGTGAGTGATTTTTAATTAAAAACCCCGAGGGAAATCCTCGGGGTTTTTTTTATTTTTCAACTTATTCGGTATCCCGTGAGCTCACGCCTTATTCCTCGCTCTGCAGGTGTTGCTGGGGTTTCGTGTTTGACTGGACCTATGTTCGGGGAAAGCCAGATATAATTTTTTGATGTGAAGCTTGTTACTACAATACCTCCAACGCTTGCTGAGCCAGTAACTGTGGCTTCAAATTTATATGCGACGAATTTTCCAGCCGGAGTTTGAACCTCTTCTTTTACGCTGATATTTCCTGTTATAGCAACTTTTATGTTTAAAGGAATCGTCTGTCCTTGATAATTTACGACAAGCGTGGTATCAAGGTTTAAAATCGTGTAAGGTTCGTTTAAGTTTCCAGATGTTTTAATAAACGGGACCCAGCGTCGGTATTCAAAACCGGGAATGCCAACTGTGTTAGTAAGGTCTATCCACGCATATAGATAATCCCCTTCAAGATAAATTAACAAAGTGTCAACTTCTGTGCTCCTTTGATATTTTAGTGAATCAATCACAACAAATGGATTTTTACCTTCAAATTGGATTTGACCGACAATTGTAGTGGAAGATGAAAAATCTGTCCCTGAGATTTTCACGCCAGCTGTGTCAATTTCATAACCAGAATAAGACCAAGCATTGCCAATTTTTAGAGGGAAAAGGTTTGATGGTATTGTTTCAACCGGGCTTACAGTTTCTTTTTTGCAACTTGAGATAAAAAGCAAAATTAAAATTGCTGAAATTAAACTTAAAAATTTTTTTCGTTCCATAGTTTAATCAAATTTTAGTGAGTCAGTTATCTTCTTAACTCTTGAAGCCGAAGCGTAAAGCGCTTCTTTTTCTTCATCTGTAAGTTTAAGCTCAATTATCTCCTCAACACCTTTTCTTCCAAGTTTAACTGGAACTCCGACAAATACATCGTTCAAGCCATATTCTCCTTGAAGCAAAACAGAGCAAGGCAAAATTCTCTTTTTATCTTTTACAATTGATTCAACCATCTCAACTATCGCAGCTGATGGGGCGTAGTAGGCGCTTCCAGTTTTGAGATAACTCACGATTTCAGCACCACCTTCACGAGTGCGTTTTACAAGTTGATCAATTTTTTCCTTTGGTAAAAGTTCAGAAATTGGAATTCCTGCAACCGTTGTATATCTTACAAGTGGAACCATATCGTCGCCATGTCCGCCAAGAACAAAAGCATAAACATCCTCAACCGAAACATTTAGCTCCATAGCGATAAAAGTTCTAAATCTTGCGGTGTCAAGAACGCCAGCCATTCCAATAACTCTATGTCTTTCAAATCCGCTCACCTTCCATGCGGTGTAAGCCATAACATCAAGCGGATTCGTTACGACGATAATGATCGCATTTGGAGATTTTTCAATTGATTTTAAAGTTGCCTCTTTTACAATTCCAAAGTTCGTGTTCAAGAGGTCTTCCCTGCTCATTCCCGGCTTTCTTGCAACGCCAGCAGTGATGATGACAATATCAGAGTTTGCGGTTTCTTCATAACCGTTTGTTCCTATGACCTTTACATCTGCTCCAGTTATTGGTGTTGACTCATACATGTCAAGTCCTTTACCCTGCGGTATTCCTTCAACGATATCAACAAGGACGACCTCATTTGCGAGTTCATTATCAATGATTCTTTGTGCAGTTGTTGCTCCTACATTTCCGGCGCCGATAATTGTTATTTTCATTTTAATTCCTCCTTGAAGTTTATTTTTAAGGTGCTTTAATTTACAAGCGAGTCAACTGGGTAGACACTTACAATTTGTTTGTCTTTTGTTAAGTATTCAAATTTCACAATGCCATCAATCTTCGCAAATAAAGTATAATCCTTTCCCATCCCGACATTTAAACCGGGTTTAAATTTTGTCCCTCTTTGTCTTACGATTATATTTCCGGCTCTTACAAATTCACCGCCGAATTTTTTTACGCCAAGTCGCTTTGAATGGCTATCTCTTCCGTTTTGTGATGAACCGCCACCTTTTTTATGTGCCATTGTTAATTCACCTCCTACTTTTGTTTTTACTTTATTAAAGAAGCAACTTTCGTTTCAAGCGCAGCAAGTCGTTCTCTTATCTGAATTGCTATGTCAATTTTTTCATCAAGCCGTTTGATCTCGGTTCTGAACTCATTCTTGAACGATTCCAGCTCTTTCTGCAATGAGTCAAACCTTGCATTTATCTCGCTTCTAAAAGAAGATGATTCAGCGTGGATAGCGTTGATTTCAGTTTTAAATTCTTTCTGCGAGGCATCAAACTTAGCATTTACTTCGTTTTTGAAAGATGCTAATTCAGTGCGGAGAGCATTGATTTCAGTTTTAAACTCCTTTTGCAATGCGTCAAATTTTGCATTTGTTTCATTTTTGAACGAGGTTAATTCAGTGCGGAGAGCATTGATTTCAGTTTTAAACTCCTTTTGCAATGCGTCAAATTTTGCATTTGTTTCATTTTTGAAAGAGGTTAATTCAGTGCGGATACTGCTGATTTCTGTTTTAAATTCTTTCTGCAATGCGTCAAATTTTGCATTTGTTTCATTTTTGAAAGATTCAAATTCCTTCCTCATTGAATCAAATTTTGCATTCATTTCATTCTTAGCCGATTCAATTTCATTTCTCATAGTGTCAAATTTAGCACTTGTCTCATTTTTAAATGTGGCTAACTCATTTCTTACAGAATCAATTTCAGCCTTGAGCTCAGAGCGGACAAGGTCAATTTTTTCATCAAGCCGTTTGATCTCGGAATTAAACTCAGCCCTAAACTCGCTTATGCTTGATTTTATATCCTGAAGCTCGGGGACGATCAATTCCTGAATTATTTTCTTTACATCTACCTTCGGCATTTTAGTTTGCTATTTTATTAAAGAAGCAACTTTTGTTTCAAGTGCAGCAAGTCGTTCTCTTATCTGAATTGCTATGTCAATTTTCTCATCAAGCCGTTTGATCTCGGTTCTGAACTCATTCTTGAACGATTCCAACTCTTTTCTCAAAGAATCAAATTTGGTATTTGTTTCATTCTTAAATGATTCCAACTCAGCTCGTAGAACGCCAATTTCAGATCTTATTTCATTGTTTGACGAAGTTAATTTTGTCTCAATCCTTTTCATCTCAATATCAACCTTCTCATCAAGCCGTTTAATTTCAGTTCTAAACTCGCTTATGCTTGATTTTATATCCTGAAGCTCGGGGACGATCAACTCTTGAATTATTTTCTTTACATCTACCTTCGGCATTAACTTTCAATTGAGATTTTGTTTATTTCAATTTGTGTATAATTTTGCCTGTGTCCTTTTGTAACTTTATAACCTTTGCGACGTTTCTTCTTGAAGACGATAATTTTTTCTCCTTTCACATGCCCAAGGACTGTTGCTTCAACGAATGCGCCCTGCACAAATGGATTTCCGATGTAAGTTTTTCCATTTTCTTTAAGCATAAGAACGCTTGAGAATTTAACTTTGCTTCCAGGTTCTGCATCAAGTTTTTGGACAAAAATTTTATCTGCTTCTTTAACCTTATACTGGTGACCACCGATTTTAACAACCGCGAGCATCTTTCCCTTTCTTTTGTTTTAGATTCATCTTGAGCAAAGACATTTAAATTTAGCAAATCAGCCCCAAAAAAACAACACAGCAAGTTTGGTTATCTTGGGCTTCTTTCTTAATTTTAAATTAAACTAACCTTAATTTTGAGCCAGAAAATGGGCAGAAACATAGTTGCAATAGTTGGAAGACCAAATGTCGGAAAATCAACGCTTTTTAACAGAATAATTGGAGAAAGAGATGCTATCGTTGACCCTAAAAGTGGTGTCACACGAGATAGACATTACGGAACCGCAGAGTGGAACGGGAAGAAATTCACAATTATAGACACAGGTGGCTATGTCCCTGATTCAGATGACATATTTGAAACGGCTATAAGAGAGCAAGTTCAAATAGCAATTGATGAAGCAGATGTTATAATTTTCGTTGTTGATGGCGTCTTGGGAGTTACTCCTCTTGACCTTGAAATTGCGAAAATTTTAAGGCAGACGAAGAAAAAAGTTATTCTCGCAGTGAATAAAATTGACAACGAGAGAATGGAACTTTATTCAACACAATTTTATGAACTTGGAATTGGTGAGCCATTTCCGATTTCAGCGCTTCACGGGAGAAAAGTTGGCGATTTCCTTGATGAGGTTGTAAGAGACCTACCAGAAACAAGCGATGAAATAGATGAGAATAAAAATCAAATAAAAGTTGCTATCGTTGGGCAACCAAATGTCGGCAAATCATCTTTCGTTAACGCAGTCATTGGTGAGAATAGAATTATTGTAACCGATATACCTGGCACAACTCGTGATTCAATTGACACAACTTTTGTTTACAATGGGACTGAATTTGTTTTAATTGACACCGCTGGATTGAGAAAGCGAAGCAAGATAAAGGAAAGTATTGAATTTTACAGTGCCATAAGGGCTTTGAAGGCAATTGAAAGATGTGATGTTGCCGTTGTTATGCTTGATGCAACCTGTGGGCTTGAAAGACAAGATTTGAGGATTATAGGAGAAACAGCGGATTTGAAAAAAGGAATTGTGATAGCAGTTAACAAATGGGATTTAATTGAAAAAGATTCAAATACCGCAATTGAATATGAACACGCTTTGAGAGAAAGATTAAAAGTTTTTGATTATGTTCCGATTTTGTTTATTTCTGCAAAGACAAAACAAAGAATTTTCAAAGTTCTTGACCTTGCGAAAGTTGTTTACGATGAGAGAAACAAAAGAGTTAAAACGAGTGAATTAAACAAAGTTTTCTTTCCAATTTTCAAAGACACGCCACCGCCTGCGGTTTCGGGGAAGGAGATAAAAATTAAATATGTAACGCAAGTTAAAACTTCTCCACCTGTTTTTGCTTTCTTTGCTAACTTCCCCGATGATATTCCAGAGCATTATAAAAGATTTCTTGAAAACAAACTTCGTGAGCATTTTGGCTTCGTTGGCGTCCCTCTTACGCTTGTGTTTAAGAAAAAATGATTGACAATTTCCAAGCCATTTTCTATATTTTTATGTGTCAAAATTTTACAGCGAAAAACTATGAAAATTTTAATTGTTGATGATGTTCAGGAAAGCCTTGAACTTTTGAAAGAAGTTTTTGAATCAATGGGTTATTCCGTTTTGACCGCAAGAAATGGAATTGAAGCGATGGAAATTCTCGGGGAGGAAATTGTAGACCTTATAATTTCCGATGTCTTGATGCCGAAAATGGATGGTTTCCAACTTTGTAGAGAAGTCAAAAAAATCAATCGCTTGAAAAATACGCCATTTATTTTTTACACCGCAAATTACACTGATCCAGAAGATGAAAAATCTGGACTTGGGCTTGGAGCAGACGCTTATCTTATGAAAGCAGTTGATATACAAGTTCTTATCAACACTGTTGAAAAACTTCTTCATAAAAATCGTTTCACCGCTGATGTGCAAAATGAATCAATAAGCGATGATGTGCAGTATTTGAGGGAGTATAACACTGTGTTAATTAGAAAACTTGAAGATAAGATGTATGAACTTGAACAGGCGAACGAAATGTTAAGGCGAATGAACGAGGAACTTCAAATTTCACACGAGCAATATAAAAGTTTATTTGAAAATGCGGGGAAACCAATTTTCATAGTTCAACCTGAAACATGGATGGTTCTTGACGCAAACGATCAAGCAGAGAATTTATTGAAATGTTCAAGGGATGAAATTTTAAATTTGAATTTTGAAAAGTATAAAAAATTTTTCCAGCCACTTTTTGAAGGACAAAGGGTTGTGAATTTTGAAACGACGATGGTTGATTTTGAAGGTGCTGAAAAATTTGTTGAGATGACCGCAAACTTAATTGGTTATGCGCACACAAGCACAATTCAAGTTATAGTTTCAGATTTGACCGAGAAGAAAAAAATTCAGGATGAATTAATTCAGACCGAAAAACTTGCTTCGCTTGGGAGATTGTCCGCTGCGATTGCCCACGAGATAAGAAATCCGCTCTCTGCGATAAGTGTTAATCTGCAATTTTTGCAGAGAAGATTTGCAGATGATACCCCAGAGAGAAAATATCTTGATCTTGCTATTGAAGGTGTTAGGAGAATTGAAAAAATTGTTGAAGCGACATTAAACTTCGCACGCCCAAGTAAGCCAGTTGTCAAAGAGGAAGATATAAACGAAGTCATCAATGCAACCCTTCCGCTTGTGGAAATTTCAACTTTGAAAAAGAAAATTCAAATCATCAAAAAACTTGAACCTAATCTTCCAAAAGTGAAGATTGATTTTAAACAAATTCAACAGGTCATTTTGAATATCTTAACAAATGCAGTTGATGCAATTGAGAAAACGGGGGAGATAAAGATAAAGTCGTATCTTGAGAGTGATTTTCAAAACTCTTTTGTCGTTGTTTCAATAAGTGATACTGGTTGCGGAATTCCAAAGGAAGATATTCCAAAAATTTTTGAGCCATTTTTCACTAAAAAAAGCGATGGCACTGGACTTGGTCTTGCAATTTGCAAGCAGGTTATGAACAATCACGATGGAAAAATTGAAGTTGAAAGCGAATTAAACCGAGGAACAACATTTTATTTGAAGTTTAAAGTAAAATAAGGAGGTGAAGAAATGAAGTTCAAAGTTATGGTAATTGATGATGACGAACTTTTCAATCGTTCCATAACGCAGGTTTTGAAGGATTCAGGTTATGATGTTGTTTCTTATCTTTCTGGTGAAGAAGCGTTGAAGAATTTGCAAGGTGATCAGCCAGATATAATTTTGCTTGATATTTTTCTTAAAGATGAAAACGGTCTTGATGTTTTGAAGAAGATAAAAGCAGAAGATTCACTACTTCCTGTTTTAATGATAACTGCTTATTCAGATGTAACTCTTGCTGTTCAGGCGATAAAACTTGGTGCGGATGATTTTATACTCAAACCGCTTGATTTTGAACAGCTTGAGGTGGCGATGCAAAAAGCGGTCAAGAATTTGAAATTACAGCGTGAGGTTCAACAATTAAAAGAACAATTATCCGAGCAAGCAAGCGAATATAAAATAATAGGGCAGAGCAAGGGACTTCGCGAAGCTTTATCTCTTGCTGAAAAATATGCGCTTGGCGATGACACAACGGTTCTGATAAGCGGGGAAACAGGAACAGGAAAAGAATTAATAGCAAGATACATCCACGAAAAAAGTTCAAGGCGAGATGGACCATTCATTGCTATAAATTGTGGTGCAATTCCGAAAGATTTGATTGAAAGCGAGCTTTTCGGATATGAACGTGGGGCTTTCACAGGTGCAACGGATAAAACGAAGCAAGGTAAATTTGAACTCGCTCACGGCGGAACTATCCTTCTTGATGAGGTTGGTGAGTTAAGTCCGGAAGCACAGGTTAAACTTTTGAGAGTTCTACAGGAAAAAAAATTTTATCGTCTCGGTGGGACAAGAGAAATTTCTGTTGATGTTAGAGTTATCGCATCAACGAATAAAAATTTAAAAGAAGAAGTTGAAGCAGGGAGATTTAGAAGTGATCTCTACTATCGTTTGAATGTCGCCACAATTCATCTTCCACCTTTAAGAGAGAGGAAAGAGGATATACCTTTGCTTGCGATGTTTTTTATGGATGAGTTCAATAAAAAGTTCGGCAAAAACTTTACAGAAATTGATGATAAAGCGCTTGAAATTCTCAAATCTTATCCTTGGCCTGGAAACATAAGAGAATTGCGAAACACGATTGAAAGAATAGTCCTTGTTGAAAACGATACGAAAATAAAAGCAGAGCATTTAAAACATTTGCAACCGGTTGAATTTAAGCACGAGATGCAGGACGGAATGGACGATTTCGTTTTGAAAATTCCACCGACAGGTGTGACAATGGATAAAGTTTTGCGTGAGCTTATAATTCAAACATTGCGAATAACAAACGGAAATCAAATTCAAGCTGCTAAAATTCTTGGCATCACACGCTCAAAGTTAAGATATAGAATGGAGCAGTTGAAAATTGAGCAAAAGAAAATTTTAAAATAATTTCAAGGAGGGAGATGATTTTAAGCGACAAACGAATTCTTGAAGAAATTGAAAAAGGAAACATCGTCATTGATCCATTTGATATAAACTGTCTTGGCACAAATAGTTATGATGTTCATCTTGGTGAATGGATGGCTGTTTATAAGAACGAAATCCTTGATGCGAAAATTGAAAATGAACTTGAATACTTCAAAATCCCACCGGAGGGAATAATTTTATATCCGAACAAACTTTATCTTGGCGTTACGCTTGAATATACTGAAACGCATGGGTTTGTCCCATTTCTTGAGGGCAAATCAAGCGTGGGTCGGCTTGGAATTGACATACATTCAACCGCTGGTAAAGGTGACGCTGGGTATTGCAATCACTGGACACTTGAAATCTCGGTTAAACAACCTGTGAGAATATATGCGGGGATGCCAATTGGGCAATTGATATATTTTGAAATCTCTGGTGAGATTTTAACACCATACAACAAAAAGAAAACCGCAAAATACAATCAGCGTTCAAACAAGCCAATTGGCTCAATGATGTGGAAAAATTTTTTATGATTTTAAAACCTTCGCAACCTCTTTGAGAAGCGTTAAGGCATCAAAAGGTTTTTGAAGGAATGAAGAGATATTTTGCAACGCATCCTCAAGCAAAGCGGTCGGGCTTGCAAGTCCACTTGTAGCTATAATTTTCGTTGATGGTTCTATCTTTTTTATTGTCTTTATCATTTCAACACCGTCCATTATCGGCATACCGAGGTCAATTATCAAAAGTTTTATTTCGTTTTGATTCTGCGCATATCTCAAAAGACCTTCTGCGCCGTTATTAGCTGTTATAACTTTGTAGTTGTTTTCTTCAAGGACTGTCTTTATCATCTCTTGGATTGGCATTTCATCCTCAGCGACGAGTATTGTCTCACCATCCCCGAGTGGAATTTCTTCAGCTATTTTCATCTCTTCTGGTTTAATTTCTTCTACAACAGCTGGCAAATAGATGTTAAATTTCGTTCCTTTTCCAACCTCGCTATAACACCAGCGTCTGCATTTGTCACTTCAACTAAACGCTTGAGCAGTGTTTCAAGAAGTTCATCAAGTTCAAGTGTGCTAATCATGCTCTTGGTAACCTCCATCAAAATCTCAAAACTTCTTTGAAGTTTCTGATATTCCAAACGGAGCTTTTCAAGCTCATCATTTAACATGGTATTATCACACTCTTTCTTTAACATTTTTTGAAATGAGCAAACATAACCCTTGCTTATAAAGTAAAAAAAAGCGCGAATTCAAAAAATAAATTTTCAAATTTTTATGCTTCAACGCCTATGCTTTCAAGAATCTTTTTCGTGATCTGGCTTATTTCGCCGATGCCGTTTATCGTTTTCAGAATTCCTTTCTTTGCGTAGTAATCAAGAACGATTTGCGTTGATTCTCTGTAAACTTTTAATCTATTTTTTATGACTTCTGGATTATCGTCGCTTCGCTGGTATAATTCACCACCACATCTTGGGCATTTGTTATCATTGGGTATTCTATCAATTAAAAGGTTAAACACAGCGCCACAATTTCTACAAACACGACGATTTGTCAGTCGTTTTATAATTTCTTCATCGTTGACCTCAATGCTTATGACAAAATCAAGTTTTATATTCAACTCATTAAAAATTTTGTCAAGCGCTTCCGCTTGTGCGATTGTCCTGGGGAAGCCATCAAGAATAAAACCATCTTTACATTTTTCAGAAGATAAAACTTCTTTTATGATTCCAATCATCACATCATCCGGGACGAGTTCTCCTTTGTCCATATACGATTTTGCTTTAAGACCGAGCTCAGTTTGGTTTTTAACCGCTTCTCTTAACATATCACCTGTTGAGATGTGCGGGATGTTAAATTTTTCAGAAAGAATTTGTGCTTGAGTTCCTTTTCCAACGCCAGGTGGACCGAAGAGAATAAGTCGCATAAATTTTCTCCTTTTGTTTATTGATTTAAAATTGCAAGTTGTCCGCAAGCTGCTTTTATATCTTCGCCAGCATTGCTTCTGACAAAGACAGTGAGATTGTTTTCACGAAGTTTCTGGACAAATTCATCAAGCTTTTTTGATGGCTTCAAAATTTTTAAAATTGGATCTTTTCTTATGAAATCAACGGGATGAAATTGAATTATGTTAATTTTACACGGTATAACCTTGGCAAGTTCAACAAGTTTTCGCACATCTTCATCTCTATCATTTAATCCATCAAAGAGAATGTATTCATAAGTTATCCTCAAACCGATTTTATCGTAGTAATACTTCAACGCTTCAATTATGGATTGAATTGAAACTTTTTTCGCAAGCGGGATTAATTTCGCTCGTAGATTTTCATCAAGTGTGTGAAGTGAGAGAGCTATTTTAACTTTTTTACCTGAATCAGCAAGTTCTTTGATTTTATCCGGGAGTCCAACGGTTGAGACGGTAAGTTTCCTTGCGCCGATTCTTATTCCATCGTCGCTTGTGATTATGTCAATAGATTTCAAAAGATTTTTCAAATTCAAAAGTGGCTCACCCATTCCCATAAAAACTATGTTGGTTATTCTTCTTTGTGCGAGTTTCTGCGCCTGAATGACCTGATCAACTATTTCCCCAGCTGTTAAGTTTCTTCTGAAGCCCATCGCTCCGGTTGCGCAAAATTTGCAATCAATCGGACATCCAACTTGTGTTGAAACACAAAGCGTAAGCCGTGATTCATCTGGTATCAAAACACTTTCAATTTTTTCGCCATCTTTAAGCTGGAATAAAAATTTTACAGTTCCATCGCAATTTGATTTTTCAAATGTTAGAAGTTTTAACTCGTTTATCTGCGCAATTTGAGAAAGTTCTTCCCTGTATGATTTCGGTAAGTCGGTCATTTGTTCGTAATCGTCAACCTGCTTATTGTAAAGCCATTTGAAAATTTGCTTTGCGCGGAATTTTTCCCAGCCAAGTTCCATAACCAGATTTTCAAGTTCGGGCAAAGTTAATCCCTTCAACGATATATTTGCTTTGTTGATTGTCTCCATTTTAAGATGAGCAAAATTGTTTTTTCTTGTAGAAAATTTATCAAAAGTCCGAGTTTTTCACAAAATTTTTTTCAAACTTTGCTTTCTATCGTCTTAATTTTTAAATTTTTAACAAAAAGGATTTTTTGAGAAATGCCGATCTTCATTGAACGCGGAAAATGGCTCGGCAAGGGAAAAGAAGAAATTGAAATTGATTGGGAAGAAAGAGGTTTTACATGCGATGTCTGGATTGATCCACCGGGGCAAAGATGGGAAAATTTCGTTCACGATACAGATGAACTTGTCACGCCTTTAAATGTCACACTTGAAATTGAATGCGATGGCGAAGTTGCGGAGCTTCATCCCGGAGATGAATGGTTTATCCCGCGTGGCTCGGTTCATTCTGTAAGAAATAAAAGCGATGAAGTCGCTTACTGGCTTTACGGATACAGCATCTCTAAAACAAAAGCATAAATTAAAATGGAATACAGACAATTCGGTCAAACGGAAATCCAAATCCCTGTCGTAACATTTGGGGGTTGGGCTATTGGTGGATGGTATTGGGGCGGAACTGATGAAGAAATTTCAATTAAAGCAATTCAAAAAGCAATTGATCTTGGAATGAATTGCATTGACACAGCGCCTGTTTATGGCTTTGGACTTGGTGAGGAAATAGTTGGAAAAGCAATTAAAGGGAGAAGAAATGAAGTTATAATAGCAACAAAATGTGGTTTAAGATGGGACGCCGAAGAGGGTGAATTTTTCTTTGATACCTATTTCAACGGTAAAAGATATTATGTTTACAGAAATGCACGAAAAAAATCAATCATTGAAGAATGCGAAAGAAGTTTAAAACGACTTAACACAGATTACATAGACATCTATCAAATTCACTGGCCAGATAAAACAACTCCTGTTGATGAATCGCTTGAAGCATTGACTATACTTCAGGAACAGGGGAAGATAAGAGCTTTCGGAGTGAGCAATTTTGATCTAAATCTTTTGAAGGAAACGCTTAAATACGCAAGGGTTGAAAGTAATCAGGTAAAATACAGTTTGATAGATCGCGGGATTGAGAATGAACTTGTTCCGTTTTGCATTGAGAATAAAATTTCAATTCTTGCGTATAGCCCGCTTGAACAGGGATTGCTCACGGGCAAAATCACGATGGAGACAGAGTTTAAAAGCGGAGATTTAAGAAAGAAACAATTTTGGTTTCAACCCGAAAACAGGAAAAAAATTCTTGATGCGCTTGAAAAGATAAAACCGCTTGCGAAGGAGAAGAACGCAACGCTTGCTCAAATTGTAATTAACTGGACTTTTTCACAACCGGGGGTTACAACAGCAATTGTCGGAGCAAGGACACCGGAACAAGTTGAGGAAAACGCAGGGGCTGTGAATTTTAAATTAACAGACGAAGAAATTCGCTTCATTCGGGAGGTCTTCACTTTTGAATAGGTTTATTTTCCAAAACTTATGAGATCAAGAGATGGGATATAGAATTTTGAAAATTGCTGGCTTCACTTTTTTATTTCTGCTGTTAAATTCTGCTTTTGCTCAAAGATATGGCTATTTTCAACAGCGCGTTGATTACACGATGGATGTTTTTCTTGATGTTAAAACTCACAAGCTTTCGGGCAAGCAAATTGCAATTTACCAGAACAACTCGCCGGATACGCTTTACGAAATTTATTATCATCTTTATTTGAACGCTTTTAAGCCTGGAAGTTCAATGCAAGTAAGAGGTGATGTTATAAAAAACGGGCTTGGCGATAGAATAAGAGCAATGAAACCAGACGAATACGGCTGGACAAATGTTAAGTATGTTAAAGCAAATGGTGAAGAGATTGATTTTGAAATTTTTGATACAATTTTGAAGGCAAAACTTAAAAATCCACTCGCCCCGGGTGATTCAATTTCGCTTGAAATGGAATTTGAATCGCAAATTCCTAAACAAACAAGAAGAAATGGAAGAGACAATCGTGAGGGAATTGATTATAGTATGGCTCAATGGTATCCGAAAATATGCGAGTATGATTTTGAAGGTTGGCATGCGGATCAATACATTGAGCGTGAATTTTACGGGGTATGGGGAAATTTTGATGTGAAAATAACTCTGTCGTCTGATTATCTTGTTGGGGCAACGGGAGTAATTCAAAATCCTGATGAAGTTTTGTGCGGTTATGAACTTGGCGCAGTTGATACAGTCATTTTTCCAGTTCAATGGAAAAAGACAAAGTCAGAATTGAAAACATGGCATTTCAAGGCTGAAAATGTCCATGATTTCGCTTGGGTTGCGGATAGAGATTACATTCACGAAATAACATGGCTTTCGCTCGGCGCTGATACTGTTATAATTCATCTTCTTTATCAACCCGATGTTTATATGCTCTGGCGTGAGACTGGAAAATTTACGCGAGAAATAATAAAACTTTACAGCGAATGGTTTTATAGGTATCCTTATAAAAGTTTTACCGTTGCACAAGCAGGTGATGGAGGAATGGAATATCCAATGCTGATAATGATAACGGGAAGAAGAAATAGAACAAGTATGATTGGAATTCTTGCACATGAAATAGGGCATAACTGGTTTTATGGTTTGATTGGAAACAATGAAACGAAAGAGGCGTGGATAGATGAAGGCGGTGCAAGTTTTGTCACTCCGCGTGTTTTCAAAAAAATTCTCGGCGAAAAATGGAAAGATTTTTCCGGGATTAATGCTTTCCTAAGACCTGAATCAGATATTTACGGCGGATACAGAAACTATATAAGATTTTCGCAACTTGGATATGAAGAGCCAGTTTTACTCCATTCTGATTTTTTCCGTGAATCGGTTTCATATACGAATGCTGTTTATGGCAAAGGCGCTTCTGTTTTTGAAATGCTTGAGTATGTTGTCGGGGATAGTGTGTTTGATAAAATAATGAAGGAATTTTTCAAAGAGTGGGCTTTTAAACATCCAACGACGAAAGATTTTGAAAGAGTTGCGGAAAAAGTAAGTGGAATGGAGCTTGATTGGTTCTTTGATCAATGGTTGAAGACGACGAGAAGATGTGATTACGCAATTGAAAAATTTGACGGGAGATGGGAGACAAAAGACGGCGCAAGAAAATATGTCGTGAAAGTTAAACTCCGAAATCGTGGTCAAATTGTTATGCCCGTTGATCTTTATTTTCATTTCAAAGATGGAACTTATCAAAAAGTTATCATTCCGCTTGATCTTCAACTTAAACCAAAACAAGAACCAGGTGCAATTGTTTTGCCATTTTGGTTCTGGGTTAATCCAAGTTATGAATTTGAAATTGCTTTTGATAAAGAAGTTGAAAGCGTTGAAATTGATAAATCTCTGAGATTGAGGGATATAAACCGACTTAACAACAGGGGCGGATTTTTGAATAAGTTCCAGGTTAAATTTTTGGAGCAGACACAGTTAAACCCACCGCTTGATAGATATTGGATAAGTTTCAGACCTTCAATTTGGTTTTCACAGGTTGATGGTATAAGGGCTGGGATTGTTTTTAAAGGTGCTTATCTTTTTGATTATCACGAGACAAATTTCGGTTCTTGGTTTAATTCAAAGACGAAAAATTTTGATTATCTCATAAATTATCGCAACACGACATTGCCCGTGCTCGGGAGGATGAGTGGATTTAACGCTAAACTTTTCAAGATTCACGGGTTGAGAAGAATTTATTTTGAAATTTCAAAGGACATAAGACCGCTATATTTGACAGTTCCGCCGTTTTATAAGGTTTCATTTTTCTTTGAGCATATTTCAAATGTTGAGCGTAAACTTCCGTTTTTAAATTTAAAATTTGATCTTGGGAAGTTTAACAATGTTGGGTTCAAATTCTCGGTAAATTCACGAATTGATGCGACATCGTTAAGCGGGGATTTATTTTTCAAAACATCAACCGCAAAC